>Ga0180432_10003981_pt1 | contig 20674 bp, 27 predicted proteins | sample SS_ome_10_FD_132414 | JGI IMG/M metagenome (GOLD analysis project Ga0180432, IMG submission 132414) | Hypersaline lake sediment archaeal communities from the Salton Sea, California, USA - SS_1_MS_2 metaG | ecosystem: Environmental > Aquatic > Non-marine Saline and Alkaline > Hypersaline >...
AAGGGCCGAAAGAGAGACGCCTGGCTAATAAAATATAAATTCTGCCGGGAACATTACCCCTGGTACCGGTGGACGTGCGTTAAGAAAGTCAAAGGGGTTTGGGAGGAGTTTCAGCCGTAAGTAAACCCTTTAACAGATCGAAAGGAGAAAAAAATATGGAGATATCAAGACGAGAGGAGTTTCATATAAACCTGGACGGAGAGGGAAAGAAGGAAGGTGTTGCCAGGTTAAAGGCGATAATAGACAAAAGCCGAGACCTGACATGGATAGGTTACGGTGATTCTCGTTATAGAGATGTGCGGATAATAGTGCTGCGCGATATGCATGCGCTTCCGGACTCCATTAAATCGGGGGCTTTTTGACAGACGCACCAAATAGAGACATCCTCGACGGTCACGAGGAGATCCGCAGGTTTATAGATCCCCATATGACGCGCCAGTATTACTACCGACATATACGGTGGGAACTCGAACCGATCTTGATTGAGCGCACCTATGGATGGAAAAGGGGACTCCCGAAATTTTTCACATACAAAAATCTGGTTCAGGCTTTTCTTTTGCGCCGGGGTAATATATAATAATTGGCGTTTTCTACACAATGACATAGGGCCAGTTTGGGGGGGGTGATGCTTATGAATGAGAACTAAGTGGGAGAGCACAATCAATCTTATGACGGGAAACGGCGGGGAGAATGGATCTGGCCCCGCCGTTTTTTTTATTTCATGTCCTCAACCTTGCCAGGTGCATACGTGCCGCAACGGGTGCAGGTATCATGCCGTAGCTCGGGGCAACCCTCCTTGTGATATGCCGTACCTCCGCAGTGTCCGCACGGATCACCGTGTACCGCATGACAAACGGTGCATTCATTCGTGCCGTAATCGATGATGCAATTTTCGTCCCTAGTGTGCCGTTCCTTACAATTCGTGTTCATTGATATCATCCTCCTCTCTTTCGATTGTGTAGACGTCTTTCATGTAAACGTCCTTGCATCCAGCCTTGCGGAAATCATTTGCTATAGTTCGTGCCGTGTAGTAATCGGCCTGGAATTCCCGGTGCTTCATGTCGCTGTCCGGGAGACTGGCTGAGATAATGTATCCCTGTTTCTGGATTTTCATAATAAATCCCTTTCGCCGGTTACAATGCGACGGGGTTCACGCGTCCTCAATCTCGTCACTGAAATATTCCTCAATGGTATCATTATCAAGATACCGCTCAGCCCATTCAAGGGCATCCTCCCTGCCTATGGGGATCAATTTAGATCCTCCGCAGGACGAACCATCGGCACAATGCCTGGCAAATCGGGTCATCGCGCCCCCCTCGCCAGCGAGGAAATAATTTTTAGATCGCGGTGTCATGTAGAGTTCGGCGGACCAGTGGGAAAAATCCCCACTACCGGGGTAGCTCCCATGATCATAACCGCCAATACATATCGCCTTATCTGTATCGTACCTTTTGCCGTTGATGATTCTCTTCATGCTATGTTTCTCCTTCCGCCCGGATTACCCGCCGGGCGCGGGATAAGGTTAATCCCGGAGGTAGTCGCCACTACAATCCTCCTCCGGAAGAAAAATTGACAAATACTCAACCCAGTCATCTATAGACGACTGGGTGACGTCAATTTCGTACGATTCCAGGTCGCAACCCGGATGGGACTGGTTTGTCGTGACATCCCCGCCGAGGACGATTTCATCCTCGTTCATGGTGTATAATGAGGACTGTAACGATACCACCCCGGATGTCTGGTTATAGACGACCACGGGATTGATCGGGAGGTTTTTCCGATCGTTGATACCATCGAAAACCGCCTGCAAACTCTGAAGGTCCAATTTCTCCATCATTTTCAGCATTCTCCTTTCAGATCTGTTAGTTGATGTCTCACTGTTTGATTATAAAATACACCCTACGGGTGCGTTTGTCAAACAAAAAGCACCAAAAAGGTGCAATTAGGAATGGGTATTTTTTTATACCCACTGGTCTGCGTGAAATTGAGATGCTCTTGTTGTGGATGTCGGTGGACGTACATTCAGTAGTCGATATACTCCTACAATGACAGTTGACCAATTAATCAACCTGAGATATGATGTTTTTTATTATGGCTGGAGACCCAAAGGATTATTATATTAATGGACTATTGGCCGGGAATAGGGAATTATATGATGATGTGGGTTTATCTAGGCCATACTTAGCTAGAAAGCATAAGGCTGAGTTAAATGCCAAAGACACCAAAACCATCAAGGTCAAGGGCGCGGTCAAGCAAGCGACTTTGCCCCGAGGATGGAAGGTCATTGCCACGAGCGGCACGCTCTCCTATGGCAAGGACGGAGAGGAAATCTATGGCGACGGTGACACCGTTCTCATGTATAAGGTGGCGGCCTGGGGAATCCGGCAGAAGGCCCGCGATGACGCGTTTAAAATGCGGGGCGATATTCCACCACAGAAGCAGGAGATCACGGGCGCGATTCAGCTTGCACCGGAACTTACACCCGAGGATCGGGAGATGATTCAGGGTTTCGGGCAGAAGGTTGTAGATGCGATACTATCAGAGCACATACGAAATCTCCCCGGGAATTGACGCTGCTCTCAGGGAAATGAATCCATGGTATTGGGCGGCAGAGTCCGAGATCATGCTGTCAACGGGACCATTTATGTTGGAGGGCCATGAGTTTCAGGTCAGGCCCATGAGTGTCGTAACACCGTTCCTGGTTGTGTGCAAGGCTACCCAATTGTATTTCTCGGTCTCGGAGGTCCTCAAATGTTTCCATGGGCTGAAGACCGGCCTCTATCCTCAAGGCGTGCTCTATTTATTTCCTACCAGTGATGAGGTCACTGATTTTTCATCCTCCCGATGGACGCCGCTTATCCTCGACAATCCTGATACCGTCGCGCCATACGTGACAGATACCAATAGGGCCAACCTCAAACGAATAGGTCAAGGACATATATATTTCAGAGGCGGCAGGCTCGGGCAGACTCTGCGCGGTGACATGAAAACGTCGTCGAAATTAAAATCGTTCTCCGCTGATCACTGTACGCATGATGAATATGACGAGATGAATCCGGGGATAGATGAGTTTGTCGACGGCCGTCTCGCTGATAGCAACAATCCCTCCAAATCCTATATCGCCAACCCAACCCTCCCCGACTACGGCGTAGACTCCAAATTCCAAGAAACTAACCAAGAATACTGGCACATCAAGTGTGATCATTGCAGCCATTACACATGCCTGGATCTCCCCGAGTATTGGCCAGAAAATGGTGACGGCCACGAACTGTTTCACGAGCAACCGGACGGCAGCGTGATAAGAGCGTGCAAAAAATGTCACAGGGAACTCGATCCGAGAAAAGGCACTTGGGTTCCTGCCAGGCCCGACATCAAAGACAAGATCGGATTCACGATTGGCAGGCCATCGGCGCCAAAAGGGCAGCCCGCGAAATTGCTCGAAACATGGAGACATCCGAAAACTAAACGCGGGGATTTTATCCGACTGCAGCTTGGCCGTGCTTTCGTCGAGGCTCAAAATCGACTATCCCATCAGGAGGTCTATGATTGTTGTTCCACACTCGGCATACCGGCCAGTGATCCAGGGCCATGCTCCATGGGCGTTGACCAGGGCGGCACAAACCGTGATTTACTTCACATCGTCATTGGTAAGTCGCATTCCGACAAAAAAGATCAAATTTTGAGTGTCTTGATCGAACTTGGATGGGAAGAACTGGACAGGTTGATGAAAGTTTTCAATGTGATTAGGTGTGTTGTCGATGGCCTGCCGAATCAGAAGGCAGCAAGAGCATTTGCCCAACGACATCCTGGCAAAGTTTACCTCGCTTATTTCAATCAGCACCAGCGGGGAATTTATAAGTGGCATGAAGAAGATATGACGGTTGTGTCGAACCGGACCGAGGCAATGGACGCAGCGCACGATGACATTGCCAATGGCCTGTTGACTATTCCCAAGCGGTGCGGTATCGTTGATACGTTCGCCGATCACTGTCACAATGTGGCAAAAAAACTGGAAGAAGACGAACTCGATGGAAGCAAACGGTATATTTGGGTTAAGCTGGGACCGGATCATTTTCGTCTCGCGCAATGCTACGAGGCGATGGCCAGGCACAATGCACCGAATTTGCTATTTCCTGGGAGGGCGTGATGCCTGACAACCCCAAAACCAATTTCACCGTCATTCGCGGATCGGCCAGCGTCAACGTCAATTACGACGAGGACGGCAAAACCCTGATGTTCTTTGCAAAGGACGTCCGGGGATGCCTCGTATGGCCATCAGTCAATCATCCCGGATACTACGCGATATTCGCCCTCAAGCAGCTCATCAATGATAACGGCAAGTTCCCACTCGTTCTCCTGTACGAGGAAAGTAATACCAAGGTCAGTCAACTATTCCGTAACTGTTTTCTCAACGCAAGGCGATATGAATGCAGAGAATTTTACGCGGACAAGCGCAGGGAGAACGAGGAAATAATAAATTTATTTCAAGAGGTTGCCAGGTTTCACGCAAATATGCAGATTGACCTGTTACCTGCCCGTATGGTCAAGAACATGGAATTCGGGCTAAACCTCATTCAGGAATGGCATGAAGCCGTGGCCCTCGACCTTCCGGCCGATAGCGTGCTGGCCTTACAGCTCAAGAGTATGACGGCTGAGAGTATTGGTGATGACAAATATTATGCCGTGGACGGGCTGAGGTATGTTGTCGCGAGTTTGGAGTCTGCGCCTTGGCAGGCTCCGCAATATTTTGTAATGCCGGGTAAACCATCGCCCCGGGCAGATGCAAGAGGATGGACGTAATATGCAGCAAGCGATATCAGGACGTAGTACCGCAACAATACAAGGCAAATCCCCCGCGCCAAGTACACCGAATGGTAGCGGCGGCCTGGTACGCCGCGTGACCGAGGGTGATCTATCACGGTGGGAGACGAGCGAGAAAGCTCGTAAGCAGGCAGAAAAAGAACAGCAAAAGGATCCCATGCTGTCTATTGCAGCCCATATCAAAACATCGTGGGATGCAGCGGTACGGGCCAAGCAAGGCGGGAACATTGAGCAACGGCTGATACGAGCTTTGAGACAGCGACGGGGAATATATGACCCCGACCAACTGGAAAAAATCAAGTCGTTTGGTGGATCTGAAATCTACATGCTGCTGACAACGGTCAAATGCCGTGCCGCCGAAAGCTGGATTCGTGATGTGTTGATTCCTCCAGGAGACAAACCATGGTCACTGTCACCTACCCCGATCCCCGAGTTACCAGAGGCCATGGAAGTCAAAATCAACGAAATTGTAAAAAATGAGGCTGTACAACTTGTCATGGAAAATGGTCCCGAGGCCATTACCAATGAGCAAATCGCCGAGAGGATGGGTGAGCTGAAAGACCAGGCCCTGCGGGAGAAGGTCCGGCAGTCAAAAAAGGTGACAAAACGATTTGAGAATAAGATTGAGGATGAATTGGTTGAAGGGAGTTTTTATACCGGGCTGTCTAGTTTCATCAAAGACCTGACGACATTCCCCACGGCATTCCTCAAGGGTCCGGTCGTCAGGATGCGTAAGAAACTGGTATGGACCGAGGACCAAAACGGCGACGTAAAACCCGCCGTCGATATGAGTCCACGTCGGGAGTATTACAGCCCATCACCGTTCGATATGTACCCGTCACCAGGAGCCCGAAATGTTCAGGACGGGTATATTTGTGAGAGGCATAGGTTAAGGCGTACTGATATCAATGCGATGATCGGAGCGCCAGGCACCAATGAAAAGGCCATTAGAGCTGTACTCGACGAACACGGTACCGGTGGCCTCAATCAGTGGCTGGGTATCGACCAGGAACGCGCGGACGCCGAGGACAGGCCCAATGAGCGGGATGATCCCGATCCGATTATTGATTGCGTCGAATATTGGGGAAATATACAGGGCAAGAAATTGCTCGAATGGGGAATGACCAAAAAGCAGGTTCCGGATCCGGACATCGATTATCAGATATGCGCCTGGTTGATAGGTCAATGGGTGATTATGGCAAGACTGAATCCCCATCCCCTGGGAAACCGCCCCTATTACGCGGCGTCCTATGAAGCGGTCAATGATAGTATCTGGGGTAGGTGCCCTGGTGATCTCATGCGGGATCTGCAGCGCATTTGCAATGCGACGGCAAGAAACCTGATAAACAATCTGGCAATCGCGTCAGGGCCCATGGGCGAAGTCTACATGGATCGATTGATGCCAGGGGAGGACCCCGAGGATATGCACCCGTGGAAACTAATCAAAAGCAAGGACAGTGGTACCGGCACGAATAATCCGGCAGTTCGTTGGTTCCAGCCAAATCCTATGGCAGAGGCCTTGCTCAAGGTTTACGAATATTTTTTCAAGCAGGCATCGGAGCAAACCGGAATCCCGAATTATATTTATGGTCAATCGGATGTAGGAGGGGCGGGGAAAACCGCGTCAGGTCTCTCCATGCTCATGAACGCGGCCAGTAAGACCCTTAAAGGTGTGATAGCGCATATCGATGAAAAGGTAATCAAGCCAGCCATCTACGATCATTGGACCCATATCATGCTGTATGATGACGATATTATTAAAATCGGGGATATCAACGTGGTGGCCAGGGCCTCCGAACACCTGATCATTGCAGAGCAACTGCAGATCAGGCGCACGGAATTCCTGGACCGTACGGCCAACGACTACGATATGAGCATCATCGGCAAAAAAGGACGGGCTCATTTATTGAGAGAAACCAGCGATAGCCTGAAATTCGACACTGAAAAAGTTGTGCCGACGGAAGCAGATATCATTGCGCAGGAAAGGGCCGAAATGGAAGCAGCCGGTCAACCAGTACAGTTACCGGATGGTAGCGTTGTGCCAGCAGCCGCCGTAATCGATGCAGCCGGAAATCAGGCCGGGCAATCGCCGGGTGCCATGATGGGACCGGCGATTGCGACGAGACAATGATGAGGGTCAAGGCCATCCTCGAAAAGCTATGGAATAAATGGATACTCTCTGAATACGAGAGGGGACAAAGGCAACCGAAGGAGAAAGATGAAATCCCGCCTACACAGAATAGATAACCACATGGACATGCGGGCGCTCGGCCAGCTACGGAACGATCCCAATTTCAAAGTGTTTTTGAATCTGCTCGTCGAGACCAAAAAGGACATTGATAAAATGTGGCGGGAACGCATTGTTATCGAGGATATTTGGCAGGACCAGGGCGCGGCGAATATCGTGGATGAAATCTTGACGCTGCTCAACGAGGCAATGAAAACAGCAAGAATAATGGAAAATAGTTTAAAGAGTCCTAAAATTTTTTGAATTCCACGCCGCCTGCTCCATAGGGGAGTGTACCGGCGTTGTGTGGCAAACCCATAACACAAAGGAGAGAGAACCATGAGACATGAACAATTATCGGTAGGGGAACTAACGGCGAATCATATTTTGGGTGGGGCCGTTGGTCCAGTGACGCAGGGCGAAAAGTATTACCTGGACTTCGGAGCTGGGGCCGGATACAGGGGGAAAACACCCGGAACACCGTTCAACACCCTGGAAAAGGCTGAGGCGGCCTTGACCGCGAATCAAAATGATATTCTGTATTACCTTCAGGATAATTCATCGGGGGCATTTGCGGAACTTCTGACATGGGACAAGGATTACACTCATTTTATCGGTGTAACGGCCGCAACGCGGATCGCTCAACGGGCACGGCTTTTTAGCGCGGCCGCGCAGACGGTCGGAAACATGCTCATCACGGCAAAAGGGTGCACGTTCGCCAATATGTATTGGTTTTGGGGGTCGTCGTCAGATACCGACATTTACAATGTTTATCTGTCCGGTGGCCGAAACCATTTTTTCAATGTACATATTGCGGGTATTGGTCACGCAACGCCAGCAGCCAGGGCCGGGGCAATGAATCTTCATCTTGACGGTGCGGAGGAAAACTATTTCGAGGATTGCACCATCGGCCTTACGACTATTACGCGCACGGCCGCAAATTCAATTATCCAATTTGACGGTAATTGCCATCGGAACATTTTCGAGCGATGCAGGATCATATCCGCAGCTGAAAACGCAACGTATCCCATCGTGAAATTGCAGGATACCAGTGGTGCCGATGATTTCAATGAATTTGTGGACTGCCTTTTCTACAACTTTTGGTCCAATCATGCCGACAAGCTGAATCAGGTTTTCAGTACCGGGGCCACAGGCATTACCAAGGACATCATTGTACGCAACTGTATGGCTGTCGGAGCCGACTGCTGGCAGGATGATGATGCGAGCGCGGTATGGGGCAATATGCCTGCGGTTGACACAGCGGGTGGTATCGCAGCGGAGATAAGCGAATAAAACAGCAGGAGGTCGGGGCATGGTAAAATTATACCGGGTATGCCAAATGTGTAACGGAGACGGGAAGGTCGGTGAAGGTGGTGTTCAGGATTGTCCCCGGTGTGGTGGGTTGGGATATTCTCTGCTTGGAAAAACGGACTATCCTGGGCATATCTACCCATCGTATAAAGTCTTCGAGTGCATTGATGCCGGGGAATATGATGGTCTGATCCAAAAACAACAGGAGGGTGTCCGTATCATTTTGTCTCTTGGCATGGTCGATCTAAGCGCGGAAACAAGTGCCAAAACGAAACTTTGGAATTGGTTCGGCGAAGGCACGGCGACCAGGGCGGCCTTGGAAACATTGATCTCGTAACCAAGCAAAAGGAAAAAAACAAAATGGAACTAACGATTATCGAACGTATTGTGCTTTTTAATTTGCTGCCGAAAGAGGGGAATTTCAAAACCCTGAAAATGGTAAGGCAAATAAGGGAAGCCGCAAGCCTTCAGAAAGACGAACAGGATAGCATTGTCCAAGAAGCGGGGCCTGACGGCCAGGTGAGAATTGGCCTGGACGCCAAAAAGGCACCGATGGACCCGGAAGGTAAAGAAATACCGAAGGACATTACGTTGAGTGAGGCCAAAGTGGAATATGTTGCGGAAGTCCTTACGGAATTGGACAAAAAGGAGAAACTTCCGGACGATGCGTTCACCCTCTATGAAAAGTTTGTCGTGGAACCCGCAGAACGTAAGATCGTGGAAGATGCGAATAAAGTTGATGACGCGGCCAAAGCTGAATCAGTGAGGACGAGGTCGAGGTTGTAGATAATTAAAATTCGCCCGGGCCGTAAGGCTCAGGGGGTGGCGGGGATTTTGCCCTGGGATCGTCTCAGGGATTTTGCCCCGTCTTCCCTGAAAGTTGAATATGGATGATACCCACAAACAAATTATCCGAGCCCTCATTCGAGGGTTTAAGCTGATAGTAAGTCTACTTGAAAAAATGCTGAAAGGAGAGAAAATCTGATGTCATACGATGAACAAACTTTAACGGTTGAAAATCAAACTTATGCCGATATATCTTTGCGCGCAAACGTCCACGGAATTGCCGCACCCGAGAACGACGAAAGCATGATCGTTGACGAGGAAAAATATACCGCTCAAGAACCGGAAAACGGTCAAACCACGGAAAACACATTACCTCGGGTGAAGTTGGAAAAAATACCGAAGGACTTTACGGGTGATCCTTTGGCAATACCCAGTTTTATGTTCAAACTCGATGGCTATGTCTACGAGCAGTACGATTGCCGCAGCAGGGGCCGCAGGTGGGTAAAATGTGTTGGAAAGGTGGTGGGCGATGGCTGAGATCATAGATGCGACCAAAGACCTTACCCTTTCGGAAGTCGGGGACCGCGACCTTGATAACTACCGACTTCTCTTGAAGGAGTGTAAAGCGTATGTATTCGATACGCAGGAACACGCCTGGTACTGGTGGCAAAATTGTGTAGACACGGCGATCAGAAGACTTGGGGTAAACCAGAGGAAAATTATACAGCATTGGCAACGCAAAAACAGAAATCTTGAAAACCCGAAAGACAGGGAATTTATCCTCTCGAAGCTAAATGAGCTATTCAAGCACCATAACATTTGGCCTGAAAGCCGGGAGTACCCACCCGGAAAAGAATATTTGTCAGGAACCTACATAAATTACAAGAATGAACTGGCGTACCTGATTTTATGGCCTATCGAGAAAAAGCGCGGTAAGTCGCGTGATACCAGGATTGTTATTATGAATGATCACAGGAAAGAGTATCATGTGATTACGAATGTAAAAATTTGAGATAAAAAACAGATTCAAGAACAACACATAACGCCCTTCATCCCCTCCACCATGGACGCGATTTAGGGTAAGCCAACCACACGCATATTAAGCCTCGTTAGATAAAGAATACAGGGGTATTTCCCCTGCTCTCTATCCATCGAGGCTTTTTTATTTGCCATCTCGGAACACCGGCCCTTGGCAGGCTCCGGGAGGCGTAATCTGAAGACCGTAAAGACGGCTCAGGAGGAAAACAATGGCAGTAGGAATTGATCCGAACATTCCGGAAGCGGTGAGAAAGCAAGGCGAAAATGCCGACATACTTTTAAGGCAGATGGCCGAAGGAACGCCCGTCAAAATAAACAACGGCGAACCTGCCCCCGATCCCGCAGCAAACGATAACCCCAAACCGGCAGATGATACCGGAAGCCAGCAGGACACCTATGAGCAGCAATACAAGGTGTTAAAAGGGAAATACGATACTGAGATATCGAAGCTACGCGGTGAGATAGATCAGCTAAGAACATCCCTCGTGCAGGCCAACGGGACCATCAGCAATCAAAACGATCTTATCATTTCCATGTCCAACAAAATACCGGAAGAACAGCCCGGTAATGATGAGGGCAACCCGGAGTCCGGCCAGGCCGCTGACGGCGTCAAGCCTGTAAATGCAGAGGATTTCGAGGGTTACGGTGAGGAAATGGTGACGCTCGTTAATGCCAATAATGCGCTGGCAAACGAAAACCAAAGATTGAAATCTGATATGAAAGAACTGAAAGCCAAGGTCGAAACGTTTGGTGAAACGATTACCACTTCTGCCAAGGACAGGTATTTCGCTGCTTTGGATCAAGCCGTTGCGAATTGGGAGGAAATCAACAGAGATCCCGGTTTTCACACATGGCTCAATGAGCACGACGGTTTGTCCGGTAGAACGCGTTATGAAATCCTCAAAGGTGCAAGCGAGGATCTTGACGCTTCCAGAGTGATCAAGTTTTTCAAAACGTATATCGATGAAACCAAAGAAACCGGGCCATCAAAACCCGATATCCGCGACGAAGTTGTGCCGGATAACGGGCCGGGGTCTGACATTTCCCCCGATAATTCAATTCAGAATTTCAATATTGTAACACGCGAGCAGATGCAGGACGCCTCCACGAAATTTACCAAGGGAAGGCTGTCCATTGAAGATTTTCAAAAGATTTCAAGCGATTTTCAACGATCAATAGCGGCGGGTAAGGTGAGCTAAGACCGATTTAAGTCTTTGATATCGCCTTTACTCCGTAACGAAAGGAGGCAATTATGCCTGTAGGAGCAGCAGCAGGGACAGTGCAATATAGCGGCACGTTCGTCCCGGAGGTATGGTCAAGCAAGATGCTCGTCAAGTTTTATTCGGCGACCGTCCTAGCGGCCATATCCAATACGGATTATGAGGGTGAAATCAAAGATCACGGGGATAAGGTAAATATTCGTACAGTGCCCGATATCGATATCAATGATTACACCAAAGGACAGGATCTGATTCACCAGCGGCCTGAATCCACAAACAAGGAACTGTTAATCGATAAAGGTAAATACTTCGATTTCATTTGTGACGACATCGACAAGTATCAGACGGATTTAGCCCTCATGGACAGATTCAGTGATGATGCCGGGCAGCAGATGAAAATTGCCATCGATACAGGGGTTCTCGCGGATATCTATGCCGACGCCCATTCAAGCAATAAGGGCCAGACGGCTGGCGCGAAATCCGGTGACATTGATCTTGGGGCGACGGCCAGTGCTTTCGCCGTCACCAAGGCCAACGTCCTGGAAAAACTTGTGGATTTGGGAACGGTTCTTGATGAGCAAGACGTCCCGGAAACGCAACGGTGGGTGGTTATTCCCGCATGGTTTGCCGGTATGATCAAAAAAAGTGACCTCAAGGACGCGAGTCTTTCCGGTGATGGTACCTCGATCATGAGAAATGGCAGGCTGGGGACCATTGACAGGTTCACGCTTTATTCCTCGAATCTGTTGACCAGCGTCAGCGATACCTATACCTGTTATCACGTTCTGGCCGGGCAGATCAGTGCCCTTTCTTTTGCCGCGCAGATGACCGAAATGGAGACCCTGCGTAGTGAAAGGACGTTTGGGACCATCGTTCGCGGCTTGAATGTCTATGGGTACGAGGTGCTCAAGACATCGGCCCTCGTGGATTTCTACTGCCGTAAAGGCTAGTCTAAAAAGAAAGGAGGAATAATTGATATGTCTACTTATCAATGGAAAGGCGCGGGTTACGGATTGGGATACTCCGGCCCCGGTATGAACTTACTCCGGCAGCGGATCGACGTTGCAACGCTTGTAGCGGATGGCGCGAACGCGGCTCCAGCACTGGCCCTCGTAGCAGCGCCCAATACGGCGGTTGCCCTTGAGTCAACGGGATTCGCGGCAAACGATATCCTTGAAGCATTTTGGGTGCCCAAGGGAACCATTGTGGAACAATGTGGTATCTACGTGATTACCGGAGAAGGCGCAACCGCAACCATTCACATCGGAGTCACTTCCAGTACGGAAACCGAGGACGGGACCGATATAGACGGTTGGGGTGCAAGTATGGATATCGAAACGGCGGGCGTCACGGATGCCACGGCCGATGATGATGGCTTTGGCAGTGACAATGTGCCTGGTGGTGAGCTTTATATCACCAATGGGAGCATTGATGTCGAATTCAATAACGCGACGGACACGGCTGAATTTGAGTTGTGGGCGAAAGTGTTTTGGATTGGAGATCTCACCGCTTAACCGTAAACCATAAAACATGCCCTGACTCCGGTATAAGCCCGGAGTTAGGGCCTTTACAAAGGAGAAATAAATGTCAGTAAAATATCTCAGACAGGTAAAGACCGGTACCATTTATATCTCGACGCCTACCCTCGAGAAGCGGAGGGATATGGTACCGCATGATCCGGAGATTGCAAAGGTACAGATCGAAACCAGGAAACGGCGGCTTGACGAGTTGAGGGCCATGTTGAAGGATGAAGCTCCGGTTCTTGATCAGGAAGTCTTTGATCATGCGAAGGAACTGGAGGAACTTGATAAAGAAATCGAGGAGACGGCAGCAGCCCTTATGAGACGGGGAGCGGGAATTCCAGAACCCGAGGAAAGGAAATCTCCTGATGACTTGGAAAGGGACCTGCAGGATAAGGACTTTTCCGATGACCCCGAAATAAAAAAGATCACAGAAATGGAAGACGTTGAGGCAATTGAGGCGTATGTTCTCGCAGAATACGGTATCAAACTCGACAAACGGCGGAAACTCGAATACCTGAGAGAGCAGGCTATTGCGTATCGAAAAAAGCGATTACTTGAGTCTCCCCGATAAACCGGGAAGGATAAAATGAAATGGCTACAGATCTTACGGATTGGAGTAAAAATATTCTGCCGGTCATCCAGGGCGTCCCCGACCCGCTTATAGAAAGAGCGGTACGCAATACGGCCATAGAATTCTGCGAGGAAACCCTTGTATGGACCGAGTCTCTTACCCGTATCAGCGTCGTTACCGACACGGCCGGATATACTTTGACACCGACATCGGGCAGGCTTATTGCCATTGACGAGGCGCATTATAAGGCCAATGGTGAGGATGACACTGAATTTATTCCCCTGGAACCGATACCGCAGGATCAAAAGGATATCTTTTCTACAACCGGGAAAAACTGGAAGTACGAAACAGGTACACCCTCCGGTTATTATCACGACGAGGCTATAACGCCTATCAACCTCTATCCCATTCCAAATGCAGACAGCACTTCAGGCTTACTTGTCAAAGTCAACCTCATACCCGGGGATACCGACACCACTGTAGCAGATTTTCTTTTCAATATATACAATGATGCGCTTACGGCGGGGGCGCTGGCTTATCTTTTGGACATGAAAGATATGCCGTGGCATGATGAAAAAAAGGCCGTGGATAAACGTGGGCGGTTCATCGGATACATGGACGCGGCTCTGCGTAAGCTCGGACGAAAATACATACCGAAACGCGATGAAAAAGCAAGACCCAAATTATAAGAGGTAAAATATGGGCACGGTGGCAATAACAAAATGGCGGCCCTTGATCATCCCACATATCCCCGAAGGAAGCTGGCCATCAATAGAATGGGCTGTCAGGGAAGCGGCGGTAGAGTTTTGCGAGCAAACGCATTTATGGACGTATGACTTGGATAGGCTTGACGTGGTCGAAGATACCCAGGACTATACGCTGACCGTCCCAAGTGCTCAATACGCTGAACTCGAAATCGTTGACAACGTGAAATACAAGCAAAACGGGCAGGATGATGACCAATTTGTTACCCTGGATCCTCTTTCTGTGAATCAGGCCGATCTCGAAGACAGCGGTTCGTGGATCTTCCTTACTTCGCCAACACCATCACACTTTTGGGTGGATAATGAGGACCAGGAGCTGCACCTATGGCGAATTCCCACAGTGGACAGTGACGAGGGATTGCTCGTGAAAACAGTCCTTAAACCAAATGATAGTTGCGCTACGCTCCCGGATTTTCTTTACAACGAACATCGTAGATGTATTGCCAATGGTGCTTTATCGAAACTTTTTGGCATGAAAGCTATGCCATGGTATGACCCGGTGCTCTCGACAGAAAAGATGCAGCTTTTCAATGACGGATACAATCAGGCGAAGTGGAAGAAGATTAATGGGGGAACGAAACGGGCGGCACAGGTCAGGATGAGGGAATTTATATAATTACACAAATTGACAAATATACCAATTTGCCGATTTACCAAAAAAAGAAAAAGGGAAACCATGAAAACCACAAAAAAACATTTTGATGTGTTCGAGAAGGAGTGTAGGCGCTGGATTAAAATCTTTGGGCTTTATGGTTATGAGTGGGAAATCGTTCATGAAAACACCAAGGAACGCAACAATTTAGCGACTACAACATTTAACTGCGTAGATCGTTGGGCAAGGATAAGGTTAAACACTGATTGGGGCACATATCCTATAACTGAGAGGAATTTAAGGCTTACTGCACTTCATGAGGTTGTTGAGGGCGGGCTTTTTGGCAAAATGAGGGATATCGCTGAAGGACGCTGGGGGTATGACAAATACGATTATGATGAAGCGGTACATGAAGTAATAAGAATTTTTGAAAACGTAATCTTTGAGAGGTTTGAGGATGGCAACCGCAGTAAATGACCTGGTAGATCGTGCTGAAACCCTTCTTCACGATGAGGGCAATGACCGGTGGGATGCTGCCGATCTGATCATTTTCGGCTCACATGGTGAAGTAGCGATCATCACGCGAAAACCGGACGCCTACGTCAAGAATGAGGCGTTTGTTCTCGTAGAAGGCACACTGCAAACCGTTGACGGAACCGTGCTTATAGACATAGTGCGAAACATGGGGACCGATGGAAGCACGGAGGGGGCGGCAATAACCAAGGTTGATAAGGTCGTTATGGACGCGGCTGATCCCGATTGGCATACCGCAACGGCCTCAGCCACGGTAAAGCATTGGATGGCCGACCTACGCGACCCCAAACGGTTTTGGGTCTACCCGCCTCAGCCTAGTTCGAGCTTTGGTTATGTCCAAGGCGTATGGGCTGCGACACCGTCAGAGTTGTCGGCAGGCGGTAATATCAATTTGGATGATATCTACAAAGATGCGCTTTTGGATTACATTCTTTTCAGGGCATTTTCAATAGATGCCTCACTCCATCCAAATGCAGCGGCCCGGGCACTGAAACACGGGCAACTGTTTTTGGACGCCATTGGTAGCAAGGAGTCGATAGAGCAGCTTTACGATACCGAAAACGCAAAGGGGTAAAAGCCGCATGAAAATAGTTTATGAAAACTTTAAAGGCACATTGCCACAGGCTACCCCTTTTCGCCTGCCGCAGAATTACGCGCAGACCGCGTTGAACTGCAATTTTGAAAGGGGGATGATTGAACCGAGCAACTACAACACCCTTACCGGAACCGTGCAGAAAGCCACACCCGCCTTCATCTTCAAATGCGGGGCAAAATGGGAATCATGGGCCAGCGTCGTTGATGTAGTCAGATCCTGGATTTACGATAGCACCAGCGATCGATTCTATTATACCGATGGCGCCCAACCAAAACAAATGAGGGAATCGGGGATTAATGACACCCTTTCGAGTGCCGTTGCCTCAACCACCTATAATCTGGGTATTTCGGGGCCTGCCGGTACGCCTACGACTGCGAAAACCGATGACGGGAGTCCCGGGACAACTATTGAGGCCGTTGTCCAATACGTTTTTACATATGTCACGGATTGGGGCGAGGAGTCGGTGCCTTCCCCTGCGTCAGATGTCCTCACTGTTTATACCGATGAATACGTGACAATAACGTGTCCGACGCCGACAGCCGAACGGGCAGCAGCCACCAATATCACAAAAATCCGGGTATATCGCCTTGCAGCGACTTCAACCGGGCAAGAATACCAGTATCTTGGGGAAGAAACGATTGCCGCGGTTACAGAAGATCATATTGACCGGGATGGCTCCGATTACGCCATTACCCCGGATGCCGAGTTGGGGGCTGTTCTTGCTACCGATGATTACGATCCGCTTCCTGCTACGGCGCAAGGCCTCCTTTCTTTTTCCAATGGTCTCATGGCCGCATTTGTGTCCAATCAAGTGTACCTGAATGAGCCTTTTATTGCCTATGCCTTTCCAGAAGAATACATAAAACTCGTTGAATCCGATGTAGTGGGTCTCGGTCACCATGGGGCAACCCTCGTGGTCATGACCAATACGCATCCTTATGTCGCGGTGGGTACCGATCCAGAGGGCATGATCCTTGATCGGTTGACGAATGGAGAGAAGTGCGTTGCGAAAAGGAGCATTGTCAGTACGCCCTATGGAGTCCTTTACGCTACACCGAACGGCCTCATGCTGGTGACGGGTGCTGGCGAAACGCAGATGTTGACGGATGGAATTTATACCAAGGAGCAATGGTCGAACCTGTCCCCTGAGAACTTCATAGGCTTTTGGTACAACAAAATGTATTATGCCTTCGAAATAAATGCCAATACCGGGTATGCCTTTGATCTTTTCACCGACATGCCTTATGTCCGGACGTTCACCCTTGAAAATTATCCGGTTGGCAATGCCCTTCAATTTTTGGATGGGTACGTGGATCCAGCAAGTAAGGTTCTATACATTCTCGCATTAAGCGCAGACACCAATTACTATGTATTTGGATTCGAACAGGATATAGCATCATATGGGAAGCTATACACCTGGAAAAGCAGGAAAGAACACCTTGAGACGCCCACCAATTTTGGCGCAGGCCTGTTACTCGGCACCAATGAGACAGATGTGTATCTCATCGACGAAAGCGGTAACAGGCTTGTAACTGAGGCGAGCGAGGATCTGTTGGCTGCCGAAGCTGGCGAGGATGCCGCAACCCTCAAAACGTATGCCGGTGAAACATTGAAACAAACCAGAAGCATCACTAACGATTCTCCGTTCAGGCTACCAGGGGGCTTCACAGATCGTGAATGGGAATTCGAGATCAGTAATACAACGATTCAAACGATAAAACTTGTTATCGCTACGACCATGGATGAACTATGGGAACCAAATCAACCATAATACCTCAAATACCGGCCACAAATAGCCTAAAAGGCCTGGACCCGAGCGTAGTGTCTTTCTTGGAAAAAGCGAAGGAAAGCATTGAAATTTCCTGGGGGAAATCCAATCGTGGAAACCCGCGTGATCGTCATATCACATTGCGCGAACTGCCGTCTTTGATTCGGTCGGATGAAACGGTGATGCTGGCAAACGCTGGAACGGTTCAGCTTGCCGATATCGATGAATCTAATTGGTTGACTTTGAAATGGAATGAGGAATCAACTGCAAACCGTACTCTTAATATCCTTGTTGATGGTGCGGATCGAAGTATCACGATTGAAAGTGATACCGTTCTCAATCAGGATTATTCGAGTGATGCCTCACCTACCTGGGCAAGCGTTAATATTGGTGAAGATGGATATGTCGGTATTGGCTCTGGTTCTGAACGCATCGTTTTTGACGGAACTGGTGGTTACATCTCTGTCATGGGCGCAAAATTTGGGGTAGGGACAAATACACCGTTATATTCCATTCATGCTGAAGCCGCAAGCAATCCATATATCGCTAGTAAGGACAGTACAACGGGGGTCTATGCCGCGTTTACAGCGGCGGGTGGATCGGGTGCTTACCCAAGGGGGACGTTTAGAATTGGTTCATCGGTTAGCATAACCAATGCAGGACTTTGGATAACCCCGGATACAGCTTCGCAAAAACTTACATTTGTGGAGGTAATGACAAGCATAGATACCTCAACGACTAGCACAAAAAGAATGGGTTTATTTCAAAATACTTCATTGGCCTTTATAAGATCAGCCTCAAAAAATGGAACTGATGCCGGTACGGATTTAAGTATCTACACATACGGCAACGACAATCAGCTCTACTTGAAAAATGATGGTGGCGTAGGGATAGGAACACCAACTATTCCCCATGGTGGAGTAGGTTATGCTAAATTAGCAATAGAAGGTACAGGTGCTAATGCTGCTGGTGCCCATGTGCAATTCACAACCACGAGTGATGATTATCCATTATTGCAGTTTTTGAATTGGACCCATGATAATGTACAGATAGCGTTTGACGCTTATTATGACGGTGCATGGAAAAGCAGTGACGCCGGTTCTAATTTCAGAATAATAAAAGCTAGTGATCTGTTTCGTATTTCCTATGATTCAAATATATCTGCTGGAGATGCCGTAACATGGAACGATGGGATTGTAATGGACGCCTCTGGTAATGTAGGAATTGAATCATCAACACTGGAATCCTGGGATTCAAGCTGTACAGGTTTACAAGTAGGCAGTCAATGGGCTTTATGGGGAATTACAGCGGAACAAGTGTCTGCCTTCGGGTATATTACGCATAATTTATATTATGATGGTGAATGGAAAAGGCAGGTTAATGATGAGGCTTCTGCCTATGGCCAATCAGCAGGAGGTCATCGTTTTTATACAGTTACAGCGGGAACAGCAGATACAGATGTTGCAGGTACGCTTACTCAATTGTTGGATCTGGGACCTACGGAAACTGTTTTTAATGAAAACCAGGCAGATATAGACTACAGAATTGAATCGGATACAAATGCTTATGCCTTTTTCTTGGAAGGGTCTTCCGGGAATATAGGTATTGGCAGTTCTCCGACTCTTGCAAAACTTGAGGTTACAACGAGTGCCGCTGACCAAATTGCATATTTTCTGAACACACAGGCAACGGCAGGGAATTGTTGGGGAAATGTAATTTCATTTCCGAACGCTGCTCCTAATGATACAACACAATACTTTACTCTTAATGTTGATAGTGGTGGCGCACAATCAGCTGCATGGTCCGATGGAACATTCGCATCAATATCTGATATTTCAACCAAAAAAAATATCACTCCAATAGAAAGTGTAACTGACAAATTCAATTTGATTCCTGTAATACGATTTCATTCATTGACAGACGACGAAAAAGCTCCAAAACGTATTGGTATAATTGCACAAGACTTGGAACTATTATTCCCCGAACTTGTAAGCCAATTAGACGAGAACCGGAAGGGTGTCAATTATGCAGGTCTTTCACCTATTATAATAAAAGAAGTGCAAGATATAGTGGTACGAATCGTTGAATTAGAAAACGAAGTCGCAACATTGAAAGGAAACTTAAATTAAAATAAGGAGCAATAAGACAATGAAAAAACTTATTATGGTCATGGCGGCAGTGGTAATTATCAAAATTTCGGGAGTCCCCGAGCCAACAGAAATTGATCCATCGAGCGAACCACAAGAAGAAGTGATTGATCGGGATGCCGGAATAACCAAAAAGGACGTGCAGGACTGGGAGGGGAACAAGGACCGGCAATGGGACGATATCATAGAAATGCCGCCACAACCGGGAAAGGACAAGAAAGATGGCCGATAAGAAATTCTCAGACCTGAACGCGCTTACATCATTATCAGCCGCCGACTTATTGGCTATTGTCGATAATGCCAATAACGAAACGAAGAAGATCACCATGACCAACTTTTTTGGAACGGTGCCTGTGGATATCAAGGTTGCTGACGGTAAATATATTGGTATCGACGGAGCGGAGAGGATTCAGTTTAATACGGCCGGTACGATTCAGATGCTCGGGATCACCGGATTGCAGATACCGGACGGGTGTACTATCGGGTCTGCTTCGGATACGGATGCGATTACGATATCGGCGGGTGGTGATGTCACATTCAGTCAGGATATCTTAATAGCAGACGGGAAACTGATCGGGTCCGCGAGTGATCCGGATGCAATTTCAATATCCAGTGGTGGTGATGTCACGTTTACGCAGGATATCGTAATGGCCAGCGGTAAGCTGATTGGTATTACCGGCGACCTGGACCTTATTACCCTGACGGCCAACACCGTCACTATTGCCGGTAGCGCCGTTGCCAGCACAGGGGTAATAATAGGGGACACCGCATTATCTG
>Ga0180432_10003982_pt1 | contig 20670 bp, 18 predicted proteins | sample SS_ome_10_FD_132414 | JGI IMG/M metagenome (GOLD analysis project Ga0180432, IMG submission 132414) | Hypersaline lake sediment archaeal communities from the Salton Sea, California, USA - SS_1_MS_2 metaG | ecosystem: Environmental > Aquatic > Non-marine Saline and Alkaline > Hypersaline >...
GCCAGACTCAGGGACGAAGAATCTGACGGCACCCCCGGGGGCCCAACTGGGAAGGAGAGGGCCGGCTGCGAGGAGAGAAACCCGAATCCTCGATCCACAACCAAACGGGTTGGTCCTCAGCGAACCAGGGTGGCCTTCACAGCTGCCGTCGCGCCAACCATACTGCGGAGGCGGATCATGTACACCCCCTCACAAACACTCCTTCCGTATCCATCGCGTCCGTCCCATCGGACCCGATGAAGGCCAGATTCGAGCCATCCCAACGGGACCGTCCTTACCAGCCTCCCGTCAACACCATGCACGGTCATCGTCACCAAACTCGATGCGCGATTGTCAAAAGAGACCACCAGGAATGGACTGAACGGGTTGGGCGTGAGCGAGCGTATCGCGAGCGCGGAGGCTCCCGGTGCGGGACGAGGCCGGGGTTCCTCGACAGAGACTGCCGGTGTTCCCTTGAGCCCCAGGCTGCAGTCATAGCCCCCCGCCACGGCCACGAAGTCGGTATTGGGTGGGGGGACATCGCACTGACCGACGATGTTCCACCCCCACGCCACGATCGTGCCGTCGGATCGGAGGCCTAGACTATGGCCCTCACCCCCCGCGACGGAGATGAGGTTCTCAACGGCTGCCTGCTCGACAACGACGTATTCTCCCCATCCCACGATGGACCCCTCAGACTGCCAGTGGGCCGAGCCGATCACCACCGCCAGCATGATGAGGACGAGTGAACAAAGGCCCTTCCATCTGCTCGTCATGTGGTACCTCCCTCGCAACTATGTCAGAAGGGATCAGCGCACCGGGATCGCCTTCACTACCCCCGCTTCGCCGAGCGAAGTGTTGAAACGTATCAAATGGATCACGAGGCATGTTCCCCATGCTGTAACGCAGGAAACTTCCCAGGCGGTCAAATTGCACTATTATGGCACACTTATTGGCGGATGACAAGCACACGTCCGCTCCGCAGGGCGGGGCAATCCACCCTCAACCCCAAGCCTGGCTCCCCGATCCCGTCGATGGGCCCGCGAAGTGCGCCGTGATGATCCGCGACCGTGGCAAGGAGAGCAGCCTGCATGGGGGGGATCTGGGGTACCTACAATCTATCCCGAGAGGCATACCGCGATAGAATCTGCCGGGCATCTTCGAGCCCGGCCTTAGGAACCATCAAGATCGCCCGCCCGCCGCCCAACGCGCGATAGACCACCAACGCGGGATACGTGGGCCGGCACATCTCCCAGGGAGCCAGACTACCCATGACGCAGATGGCGCGGTTGATGCGCACCATGGAGTCGATCCCCTCGCGCGCCAACCGGAACCGCGCCAGCTCCAGCTCTAAGCGGGTCTCCGCCTCCAGTGCTTCGACCCAGTCGTCGTACTCGTCGTTCAGCTCCTGCTTCACTTGCCGCCAAGTGTCGAACACAATCGCGGCGATGACGGGCAGCAGGGGACAGACGAGGGAAGCCAAGGTCGGGAGCACACCGAACCACGCCTGAGCGACCCAGCCTGCCAGTGGAAACACGCTCAGAAACGCGGCCCAAAACAGGGTTAGGCGCACGGCGGTCGCCTGGAGATCGGCCCGCCAGGCCTCTGGACCGCGATCGACCTGAGGCCGAAATCCATATTGCTGAACCAGGCTGATGAGACTGCGCTCGTTGAAGATCCAAGGGGTGATCAAGAAGGTCAGCCCAATCGTCAGCACCACCATCAGTAACCAGTAGGCCGGGCTTCCGATGAACGCATTCCATGTCTCTGGCGCCAGTCCGAACGCCACGGCGGTGGCGGGGACTTGCAGAAGTGAGATCGCACAGATCAACGGTACGGTGCCCGCGATATTGAGACGCAGGGGAAAGCGGAAGACTTCTCCCTGGTGCTCTTCATCCGTGGGAACGAAGTGCAGAGGCCTTTCCACACGAACCAGGATCATGGTAGCGATGACCAGTCCCACGAGCAGCACGAGGCCCAGCAGTCGGGCGAGAGGTGCCGGGTCGATACCCATTGCGGTGTGGGCTTGGGCGAACAAGCTCGGCCAGAACCCGGCCAGAGCGCCGAACAGCACCAGCCAGGCAACGCCGTTGCCCAGACCTCGCTGAGTGATCTGCATCGCCAGAAAGGCCAGGAGCAAGGCGGCGGCCACCCAACCGATGATCGCTGCGGCTACGCTCATTCCCGCCGCTGACGTGCCGCCGATCGCCGGCGTCGGGCCAGTCTGAAAGGCGATGACGCGCGTGTAGGCCGAAGCCAGGGCAACGACGCCGGCGACCAGGAAGGTGAGACGATCGAAACTCCGCCGGCCGGCGCGGTCGCCGTCGCGTCGGCGGCGCAGCGCCGGCATCATGCCGCTGGCAAGCAAGGTCAATCCCGCGCCGGCCAAGTACGGCTGGATGCCCAGCGCCCAGACGGAGAAGGGTTCGAGCGGAGTCAGCGTCGGACCCGACGGGCCGCGCCCGATCCCCTGCGAACCCAGGCTCCAAAGGAGAACCATGAGGAAGTCCGCATTGAGTCCGGGGATCGGAATGTGCAAGCCGGCGCGAGCGACGAAGAGGGCCAACACCGTGAGCCCTGCTCTGCGACGCAGGTTGTCATCGACGAACATCGGTTCGATCCCTCACGCTGTCCTTGAGCCACCAGTCGGCGGATCGATCTGAATACGCAGCATGCACGATTTGGGGGTGCGTGTCTACCGATCGAACCTGCGCTTGATCCCACTCCAGGTGCAGGGCGTTCCGGCCGGCGGAGCGCCTGGCAGATTCTCGGACACGGCGGCCTCGTCACACTCCACCGGCCAGGCCCCGATCCGGTCGCAGTATGGATTGGGGGGAGTGAACGGGGCACAGGGCGAAGATGCATAAAGCGTGAAGTCTTCGTCGGTCATCAGGCAGAATCGGTGATCGAGCTGGATGTTGCCGTTCAAGCCCAACTGATCGGCGATCCGATCGGTCCAATCACCCCCGGCGTTGCCGTAGAGGTCACAGCGGGCGAGGAGCGCGTCGCCCCCGGCTCCCCAGAACTCGATCGCTTCCGCCGAGGTACTGAACGCAATGATCGTATTGTGCAGCAACACGGAACCGTCTTCGATCCTGATGCCGCGGCCGTTCCCAACGAAGGTGCATCCGTTGAGGGTCGCGCTGCCACCGGAGACGCACATGAGGCCCGCGAAAGGATTGGCGCAGAATGTGCAGTTGATCACATCGGCGTGGCCCGATGAACCCCACATGTCAAGGGCGTTGCTATACGAGTGGGAGGAGTTCTCTGTGAACCAACAACGCGTGAAGGTGGGGAACCCCCCATTGCAGCTCATCCCCCCGCCGCCCTGGTGGGCGGAGTTTCCGGAGAACAGGCAATCCTCGATCGTGGGATCGCTCAAGGTGCAGTTGATACCACCCCCGACGCCGTACCACACGGAGTTTTTCAGGAAAGAGCAGCCGGACAGACGGGGGGAGGCGTTGAACAAGAAGATTTCCCCACCCGACATCGCCGTGCAATCCCGGATGATGACGTTGTCCATGAGTGGAGAGGTGCTATCCAACATCAGAACGGCACCACCGCATCCATCCCACGCCGGATAGTCGTCCTCCATGTATCCGTTGACGATGGTCAGATCCTCCAGCGACGAATCGGGGCCCTCCTGGCATTGGAAGATGAATCCGCGGTGACAATCAGAGGCGCTGGCCTGGCAATCGATAATGCACGTTTCGGGATATCCGCTCTGGGATCGGATCGTGATCGATTTGCCCTGAAAGCTGAGATCCCGATTGCCGTCGGGGAGTTCGATCACATCTCCCCCGGCGGCATTGTCGATTGCCGCCTGGATGGTTGGGTAATCGCCGGTACCGTCGGGCTTAACCACGAGGATGGCGGTGGTGGCAAGGGCGGCGGGTGGGATCAGCATTGCGGAAACGAGAAGAAGAAACCGCATGGGAGCACCCCCTTGGAAGGACGGCAGTTCGCAGCTCTCAAGAACGATCGTGTTGAATCGTACTCGTACAATCCAGATGATCTCCAACCCATGGCCAAGGGTCAACTGCGTCTTGATCACACAGCCCGGCCCCGGCGGCCGCGGTTGCAATCGGGGGTGCCGGCTGCGATGCTCGATTCCGGAAGGAGAACCGGCCTTGATCACTAGCTTGCATAACCACACGACTTGGGGTGACGGCAAAGCCTCTCCCGCCGAGATGATGACGGCGGCAGCGACTCAAGGTGTCGATGAGCTGGGGATCTCCGACCACCTCGTCCTTCGGCCCGATCGCGAGATACCCTCCTGGTCCCTGCGTCCGGATCAGCTCGATGCCTACGTGTCTGATCTCGTCCGGCTTCGTTCCGAGGAGGGCCCGGCAGTCCGCATCGGGCTAGAGGTCGACTGGTTTCCCGCGCATCCCGAGCGAATCCGAGATACGCTGCACGGACTGCCGCTAGACTACGTCATCGGTTCGGTTCATGAGATCGACGGTTTTGTCGTGGACGTTGCCGATGCCTGGCAGGATCTGCGTCTCGATCAGCAGAACGAAATCCATCGCGAGTACTGGCACCGGATCGCGACCCTTGCCGGAAGCGGGCTCTTCGACATCGTCGCCCACCTCGACCTGACCAAGAAACACGGCTACCGGCCCTCGATCGACCTCACCCGGGAAATCAGCGCCGCACTCGATGCAATCGCGGCTGCCGATCTGGCGGTCGAGCTCAACACCTCGGGCTGGCACTTCCCGGCGGCGGATGCCTATCCGTCCGAGCCGCTGGTTACCGCCTGCCGCGAGCGATGCATCCCGATGCTGCTCTCGGCCGATGCCCACGAACCGGCGCACGTGAGGCGGGACTTCGAGCGAGGGGCAGCGCGCCTGCGCAAAGCGGGGTACGAGAACCTGGTGCGATTCGAGGATCGCCGAAGGATCTCCGCTCCCCTGTGTCCGGACTAGAACGCCAACTGCACGAACACCCCCGTCATGATCCCGAGCAGCACCGTCAGCCCGATGGCGATCGCCATGTGCTTGCGCATGATCTCGGCTTCGAGCTTCTTGCCCTCACCGATCGTCGCCACCGCGTTGGTGATCTTGGCCGGCGTGATGGCCGAGGCGACGCCGCCCGATGCAGCGTGGGCGCCGTAGACGGTCATGAACTGCTTGTCATTGAGCCCGGTGTCGAGACAGGCCTTCTCTTGAATCTTCATGAAGAGCACGTTCGATCCGGTCTCCGATCCGCCGACGACCGCACCGAACATCCCGAGCGCCGGGGAGACGTAGCTGTAGGCGCCGCCGAAGAACGCGGCCAGAGCGGCGCCCACGACGATGTTCATATTCCAGCCCGTGAAGAAGGCGGTGCGCTGGAGAATGGTCTGCCCCTCCGGTCCGGCCACGGTCTCCATCGCCGACCAGGCCATCACGAAGGCGATGGAGAAGTAGACCGCATAGGCGATGAACGGTGAAAGGAATCGCTTGAGCCACACATTGAACGAGGCCTTCCATTGCTCCGGCGTCGGCCGCAGGAAGGCGCAGGAGAGAAGAACGGAGATCAGGATCCAGATGTAGATCTGTCCGAAGATGTTGAGATCGACCGTCTTGTCATAGACCCGTACCACCTCGAGGTTCCCCGGCAGCGCGCTCAGCCAGCGATTGACCCCTGGGAAGGAGACGATGGCGGCCAGCACGGTGAGGATGATCCAGGGCGAGAGCGCGCGCCAGAGCGCCCCCGCATCGATCGGGTTTTCCTGGCGCAGGCGTTCGAGATCACCGGCGATCTGTCGACCCATCAAGCCGCGCTGCCAGAGGATCAGAATCCCCATCGAGATCAACCCGGCCAGGATGCCGATGATCCGGATGGGGATGATCTCCGAGCCGGTGGCGTAGTTGATGATCGAGAGCCCGAGCGCCACGGCCGCGACCGAAAGGCCCGAGACCACCGCCGGCACGGCGCCCTTCTTCATCGATTCCCGTCCGCCCACCAGCCACAGGATACCGAAGGCGAGACCGACCGAGATCAAAGGGAGGAAGATGCAGATCTTGAACGTGAAATCGATGGCGCTGATGCCGAAGACCTCGGCCGGGAGCGTGATCGGGATCGCCAACAGGGCAAACGATGTGGTGGCATTGTATCCCAGAACGGCGATCGCCACCGCCGCCGCCGGACCGAATCCCATCGCGATCAAGAGCGGAGGGAACATCGCCGGCGTCACGATGCCGAGGGAGGTGAGGAAGGAGCCGAAGCCGATGCCGATATTGAGCGCTTGGTACTCCTTGCCCACGACGAGACGCTTGACCGCCCCGGAGATCACCCCCAGCGCGCCCACTTCCTTCATCAAGAAGATCATGAACATCGTGAAGATGACGGCGATCGAGATGCCGAAGGACTTGACGAACCCGAACCAAGATGCCCCGAGGGCGACCATGAGCGGTGTCTTGAAGTAGCCGAACGCGAGGAGCACCGACACGATCCATCCGACCACGGCCATGGTGGCGCCGCTCTGCTTGAAGAAGATGATGCCCGCCAGCACCACCAGCAGCGGGAGAAGCGCGAGGAGGAAGCGGAGCAGCCCGGGGCTCGACGTCGCCCCATCGGTCGGCTGCGCCAGCGCGTCGGGCACGATCGCGCAAAGCGCAAACACCACCAGAGCCCAAACCATGGCCAGTCTCGGTCGATCCATGCCGTTCCCCCTTTTGTACGAAGTGGAGTCAATGCCAGGTCGGATTTAGGCCCCTGGTACTCGAGGTGTCAACCGGAACCCCCCCGGAGGCGGGTTCGCGCCGCGCACTTCGGGATCCGGCTGGAATGGCAAGTGTAATCCCCGGTTCGTATTGACGATTGCTCGCCTCACGCCTCCGCCACGGTCTCGAGCAACTGGCCGATCCTTCGGGCGCGCACTTGGATCGAGAACTCCTGCCGCACCCGCGCGGGACCGGCGAGTTGAGCGCGCGCTTTCCAGGTCGGATCGCCGAGCACATCTCCCAGCCGCCCGGCGAGCGCGACGGCATCGCCCGGCGGGACCAGAAGACCGGTCTCGCCTGCCGTGACCACTTCCGGGATGCCCCCAACGTCCGTGGCGACCACCGGCAAGCCGGCCGCCATCGCTTCGACCAGCGCGATTCCCTGCGACTCGAAGAGCGAGGCCATGCACGCCACATCAGCGGCGGCCAAGAAGGGGCGGACGTCGTCGCGCAGGCCGGCGAAGTGGACCCTTCCCGAGAGCTTCCGGTCCTGAACCTGCCGTTCGAGATCCGTCCGTAGGCATCCATCTCCAACGAGGAGCAGGTGGGCGTCGACGGTCTCCATGGCGCTCAAGAGCACGTGATGCTCCTTCTCAGGTACGAGTCGTGCGACGCACACGATCACCGGCGCTTCGGGCGGGATGCCGAATTCGCTCCGCACGGGCCCGCCCCCGCGGAGATCCGTGAAGGCTTCGGGATCGACGGAGTTGGGAACGACCTCGATCGGGGGATGGGGCGCTCCGAGGTAGGTCTCCAGCCAGTGTGCCTGAGCGCGGGAGACCGCGACGATACGGTCGGCACGCATGATCGCACCCCGGCGCCAGCGTTCGAGGAGGGGAGAGGCGGAGGGGACGCGATAGGAATGCTCGGAGTCGATGATTTTGGTCGCTCGCAGCTCGGGCACGAGGCGCCGGAGCAGGGTGCTCAGGATGATCGACCAAGCCAAGGTCGTATAGATGACCGAGAACCGGCCCTCCCGAAGCCATGCGGCAAGACGCGGGATCACCCTCATGTCCCCGGGCCCGCGCATGCCGAGGCATCGTGCGGGGACGTGCAGCCGGCCGAGGAGCGCGCCCTCTCCCCTCAATACCGCGACCCGAGGAGCGAATCTCACAGGGTCGAGTGCGTTGGCCAGCTCGACGAGCTGTATCTCTGCCCCGCCTACATTCAGGTGATCGATGACGAAACCGACCGCCACTGTTTTGGATGGCTTGGACGTGAGCATCGATTGAGACTACCCGCCGTCGCTGTCGGCGGGAAGCGGTATTCCGGGGTGATCAGCGCAACGCATTCCGATAGATCGCCGCGATCCGATCGGCCTGCCTCGCCAGCGAGTGTTCCTCCATGTCCGCCCGGCCGTTTCGGGCGACCCGGGTCCGCAGCTGCGGATCCCGCATCAATTGGACGATCAACTCGCGAAGCGCATCACTTTCCTCCGGGTCGATCAGGAATCCATTCCGGCCGTGGGAGATGACGTCGGCGACACCTCCCACCCGGGAGACGATGGCGCAGGTTCCCGACGCCATCGCCTCGAGCATAACGGTGGGTGTCCCTTCACTTCGACTGGGCAAGACGAAGAGATCGGAGACCGCATAGAGATCAGGTAGCTCTCCGTGGGATCTCTCGCCCAGCCACCGGATGCTCTCCTCGATGTCCAGGGTGCTCGCGAGCGATCCCAGGGCTTTCTGATCGGGTCCGGCGCCGACGATCACCACCGTCGGCCGGTCGGCCGTGTTGATGCCCGCCAAGGCCTTGAACAGTGTATCCAGCCCCTTCCGACGAATCAGCGCTCCGACGAAGAGAATGTGAAAGGCCCCGGGCGTGAGCCCCAACTCCTGTTTCAGCGAGGCGATCTCAGCGTCAGAACGGGGCTTGAACAGCGTCAGGTCACATCCGACGTTGATCACCGAGACGCGCTCTTCCTGGATGCCCAGATCCTCAACCATCCGGTCCTTCAGATCTCGGCTCACGGCGATGACCGCCCGGGCCCGCCGTAGGAGACGGCTGACCAGGATCTTCCGCGGGCCACTGCGGGGGAGGCCGTAGATGTCCCCGCGGTGGGCGGTGACGACCAACGGCTTGCGGCGAAGCAGGATGGGCGCGGCCGCGAGGATGTGCGCGCTGGATACGTAGTGCAGATGAACGACATCGAAGGATGCGAGGCATCTTGACCAGGCCCTCCCCTGGAGCGCCAGGTACTTGCGGAAACGCCCGAGAAGGCTGCCCGGCGTCGCGCGCGACACGACCAGCGTGACCCGGCAATCGTGATGGGCCTTCAAGGCTTCGACCTGGTGGAAGACGAAGATCCCGTAGCCCGGATGCGGTCCGGAAGGATACATGTTGGAGAGAATCATGATCTTCATCGCGAGCTTCCCGATCGGCCCGATGGGAATCCGATAATCTTGCCTGGCGCAGGCTAGCGCAAATCCCCCGCGCGCCCAAGGACCTCGAGCACTCCTGGTGGTGGATGTCTCCGTAACTCCTGCCCCGAGCACCAGCTGGGGCGGCAAGTGCAATCCGGGTTTTTGATTGCAGCCTGCCCCCCCAAGCCTCTATATTCCTCAACTGTCCTTGATCGAGCGCCCTCGAGTCGGCGAAGCCCTTCCGGCGCTCACTGAACCATGGATCACAACGGAGGGTTGATCCTCATGTTCCAGAGATGGGTGGGTCTCGTTTTGGTCGCGAGCTTCCTCGCCGCCGTTCCCGCGTTCGGCGACGACGATGCGCCACCGGCCGCGCTCAAGTTCGGGCTCGATACCCGGGTGCGCGAGGTGACGCTCCACAATCTCCTCGACTTCGACGATGACACCAAGACCCCGCCCGTCTCCGACGCCCATTTCTTCCGCGTGCGGCATCGGGTTTGGAGTCGGCTCGATCTCCGGGCCGGCCTCAGCCTGTACGCACGCTTCACGACCGAGTGGCGCAAGTATCTCGATCCCTACCTGAGCCCCGCCAAAACCGAGATCATTCTGGACAATTTCTACTGCGACGTGCCCAAGCTGCCCGGGCTTCCGTTTTCGCTCCGGATCGGCAGGCAGGATCTCATTCGCGGTGAGGGCTTCGTGCTTCTGGAGGGAGGGCCCAACGACGGATCGCGAAGCATCTACCAGAACGCGATTCTCCTCAGTGGAGCGGGGGATGTCTTCGGCTTCCGCGGCGCGAAGTTCGACCTCTTCGCCATCCGCAATCTGGTGAAGGACGAGTTCGTCATCGCCAACGATCAGGAGAAGTGGTTGACCAACGAGGACGAGACCGCCTTCGGGCTCTATGTCACCCACTCCGACCTCTTCTCCGGCAAGAACGAAGCCTACTACATCTACAAGCGAGCCGACCGCGTCGCGGAAGGGCCCGGTTGCAACCGCCGCCTTCACACCCTGGGCACGAGGGTGACCGGCGAGCTGCCCTGGAACCTCACGTTCGGGATGGAGGGCGCTTGGCAGTTCGGAGCGCACGACTCCTCTCACAGCGAGGAGAAGTGCGCCGACCACCAGGCGTACGGCGGCTACGCGTGGGTGTCGCGCTCCTTCCTCACGCTGCTTCGTCCCACGATCCGGTTGGGTGGCTTCACCCTTTCGGGCGATGATCCCGACACCGAGGATTACGAAGGTTGGGATCCGATCTTCTCGCGCTGGCCGAAGTGGAGCGAACTGTACATCTACACGCAGATCGCTGAGACCGGCCGGGTGGCCTATTGGACGAACACGTCGGCCTTCCAAGCACAGCTGGCACTCGAGCTCTCGGGTCGCACCAAGCTCGCCTACACGTACTACCGGCTTCACGCGCCGCAGGCGCCGATCGGCGGATGCACCGACCGCGGCGACCTGCACGAGTGGAAGCTCAGCTCCAAGTTCAGCGATTCGGTCTCCGGGCACTTCCTGGTGGAGCGCCTGTGGCCGGGAGACTTCTACAACGAGCCCCAGGATGATGCCTATTTCATCCGCTGGGAGTTGATGGTCAAGCAGTAGAACGACGGGGGATAAGGTCGTGAAGAAGTTCTGGAACGAGAAGTATGAGACGATGCCCACCGACGAGCTGCGACGCGTGCAGCTCGAGCACCTGCGGGGCACGGTGCAGCGGGTCTACGAGAAGGTTCCCTTCTACAAGCACGCCTTTGACGAGAAGGGTGTGAAGCCGAGCGATTTGGAGAAGCTCGAGGACATCAGCAAATTTCCCTTCACGGTCAAGAACGACCTGCGGGACAACTACCCGCTCGGCCTGTGCACGGTACCGATCTCCGAGCTGCGCCGTATCCACGCCTCGTCGGGCACCACCGGCAAGCCGATTACCGGTCCCTACACGGCCGATGACATGGAGCAGTGGGGCGAGTGCATGGCGCGGGCCATGTGGGCGCAGGGCGTCCGCCCCGACGATGTAGCCCAGAACGCCTATGGGATGGGTCTCTTCACCGGCGGCCTGGGATTCCTGCTCGGATTCGAGCGGCTCGGGTGCGGCGTCATCCCGTCGGGCTCGGGACAAACCGAGAAGCAGATTCTCCTCATGGAGGATCTGGGGACCACGGTCATCGGTTGTACGCCGACCTACGCGCTCACAATCGCCGAGCGGGCCGAGCAGCTGGGCAAGGATTTGAAGAAGTTCCCCCTCCGGGTCGGTCTCTTCGGCGCCGAGCCGTGGACGCTGGAGATGAAGGCGTTGATCGAATCCCGCATGGGCATCCACGCGCACGAGCACTACGGGCTGACCGAGCTCATGGGACCGGGCGTTGCGTTCAGCTGTGAAGGGGGGCGGCTCCACATCAACGAGGATCATGTCCTGGCCGAGATCGTCAATCCCGAGACGATGGAGCCGGTCGAGCTGGGCCAGCCGGGGGAGCTGATCTTCACATCATTGCAGCGCCAGGCGATGCCGATGATCCGGTACCGGACCAAGGACATCACGACGCTGGAGCGCGTCGAGTGCGCCTGCGGCCGCACGTTCCTCACGATGAACAAGGTCACCGGACGCTCCGACGACATGATGATCGTCAGCGGCGTCAACGTCTTCCCCTCCCAGATCGAGAGCGTGCTGATGGAGTTCGACGAGATCGAGCCGCAGTACGTCATTCACCTCTTCAAGAAGGGCTACATCGACGCCATCCGCGTCGAGACGGAAGCCCGGCCCGAGTGCTACGAGAAGGGGAATGCGTGGATCGAAGAGCTGGCCGGCAAGGTGTCGGCGCGGGTCCAGGCGGTGGTCGGCATCAAGGTTCCCGTCTCGATCCTGGAATCAAAGGCGATCCCCCGCAGCGTGGGTAAGGCGCGGCGGGTGATCGACGAGAGGGATGGGGTGAAGTAGAGGCGTCTTGCAGTCGTCCCGGGGGGGCGATCGACCCCCCGGGGCCCTTGTCCATTCCGAAACCCATCGACATGATTCCGGACGACGTCACATCTAGCCAAAGCTGCCTCGCGCCAACGAGTTCTGACTGAATATGACCACCCCGTGCCAGGGCCAGTGTGGCGAACACGTAACCCCACGAACATAGAGTGTTGGCTTGGATGAGAGAGGCTTTGTGAGCCGCTCCGGGCGGAGGTCGGCATCAAGGCTCCCGCCTCGATCCCGGAGTCGAAGGAGATTCCTCCGCGCGCGCCTCGGTGAACCGGACGACTTCCAGGCCGTCAGACCCGTCCGCCACGTAGACGAGATCACCCACCACCTGGATTCCGTTCGGCCGCCCTCCGTCATGGAAAGCGCCGATCTGACGCATCCGGGAGGGATCGCGAACGTCCAGCGCCAGAAGCCCGAGATCCCAATCGATGACCAGTGCGATCTCACCCACTACCTGTATGCCCACCGGTCTGCCGCCGGTCGCGAAGGTGCCGGCGAGCTCGGGGTGGGTAGGATCGCTCACATCCAGAATCTCCAGCCCCTGCTCCTTGTCGCACACGTACGCCCGGCTGCCGACCACGTGGAGGGCGTTCGTCTCTCCCCCGTTCTGGTGACTGCCGATCGGGCGAGGATACTTGGGATCCGTGACATCGAGAATGTGCAGTCCCCCCGAGTACTGCGTCACATAGGCGAGGGACCCGACCAGGCAGATGCTGAACGAGAACCCATCCCCCTTGTACTGACCCAGCCGCATCGGCCGGCGCGGATCCGCGAGATCGATGATGTCCACCCCGCCGTGCCATTCCGTCAGGTATCCGACGTCACCCGAGGCGAGGAACTGGTGTGGATCTCCATCGCGATCGACGTACTCCCCCACGAAGACCGGCCGGGCGGGATCTCGAACGTCGTACAGCTTGAGGCCGCCTCGATTGCATGAGAGGTAAGCGATCTCACCGGCAACCTCGATGCCCCGGGCCTCCCGGGTGTCCGGAGTCTGACACAGCTTCGTGATGCGGGTTGGGTCGTGAACGTCCAGAATCTCCAGGCCGTTATCGAATTCGCAGACGTAGGCGAGACCGTCTTTCACGAGAACGGTGACGGCGGTTCCCCCGTCCGCGAACTGCCCGGCCTGCTCGAAGACAACCTGCCGATCGTCGGCGTTCACCGCAGCGATCAGAAGCAGAAGCAAGCCCAGAGAAGCCATCGCCAACCATCGCGGTCTCTTCATGTCCCATTCCTCCGTTTGGCCGCGCCGGGGGCGGGGCCTGTCTCGGAGGGTATTGACGGCTTAGGTTATGATACCACTCTTTCTCGGGTGAGGCATCGCATCATTCAGGACGGATCCGGAAGGAACGACCCGTGCGTCTCGTGCGGTTTCCTACAGCGCCGCAAACCCCCGCGCCTCCGAACTCCAAGACGGCGCCGCCTCAATCGCCGGCAGAATGTCTTCGACACGCTCCGCCACCTGCCACATCGCGCGGTGACGCGGATCCATGAATCGCTCGCTGATCGCGGCCTCGAGCTGTGCAAAGAGAGGGGCGAAGTACCCTCGCGTATTGAGGAGGACAATGGGTTTCAGGTATAGTCCCAAGCGCTTCCACGTCAACGCCTCCAGCATCTCCTCCAGTGTGCCCGATCCTCCGGGAAGCCCGATGAGGGCATCGGTTCCCTCGATCAGGAGGCGTTTGCGTTCGTGGAGGTGATCAACGACGCGAAGCTCCGACAGCCCGGTATGACCCCACTCCAGATCGACCATGAACCGGGGAATCACCCCGATCACTCGTCCGTTCGCGGAGAGAGCGCCATCGGCCAGAGCCCCCATCGATCCGACGGCGCCGCCCCCGTAGACGATCGTGATGTCGCTCTCGGCCAGGAACCGGCCCAGGCGCCGGGCGGCATCCGCATACTCGGGGTTGGCCTGGCGGCTGGACGCGCAGTAGATGCACACCTTCTGAATCCGGCTCGACATCACTTCCTCCAGGAGTGAGTACACAACAGGTCTCCTTGAAGTTCAATCTCATGGGTACCAGTCGCGATCGGGATCTGGACCTTGGCAATGGTGGAAGCGGGATACATGTTGGCCCCGGAGGCGGAACCGCGGAAATCATTCACAACAGCATCTACTACAACTGCGGCGGGATCCAGGACAGTTCCGCGTTCTCGAAGATCGACCGCAATCACATGGGCCGGCGGCAGCGCTGGCCGACTCGTTCGTCGTTGTGGTCGTGGAGCCCGGTCTGCGAGAGGGACTGCACGAACCGCCCGGGTAACCGATCACGAGGCGAGCGCGGTCGGAACGTGACGCAAGAGCACCTTGAGGAGCCCCTCGGAGGTCACCGGCTTGGCGATGTAGTCATCCATGCCCACCTTCAGGCATTGCTCCCGATAGCCGGTCATGGCGTGCGCGGTCATGGCGATGATGGGGGTTCGGGTCAACCCCGCAGCCTCTTCCTTCTCGCGAATGAGCTGTGTCGCCTCGAATCCGTCGGTCCCGGGCATCTGCACATCCATGAAGATGACATCGAACGCCTGCTCCGAGAACCGATCGATCGCCTCCTGGCCATCGCCGGCGATCACCGCCGTGAAGCCACGGTTCTCGAGCATTTGAGACGCCACCATCTGGTTGACCGGATTATCCTCGGCCAGCAGAACCGCAACGGGTCGCCCCGGCGTGCCGATCGCGGGCCGATCGGTGGCGGCTGCCTCGGTCTTCAGGGGATGTTGAGATGCGGCGGCCAGAAGCGCCTGCCGCACCTCGGGTCGCGAGACGGGCTTCATGAGATAGGCGGCGGGGGCCAAGGCGACCGCTTGCGGATGGTCGGCCCGGGGTCCGACCGAGGACATCATGATGATCGCCGTCTCCACCAGCTCGGGCGCTTGTTTGATCCGCGCTACCAGGGTGAACCCATCGGTCACCGGCATCTGGATATCGATGAGGGCCACCCGATAAGGTGCACCCTCGTCCGCCGCAGCCCGCATTCGGCGTACGGCCTCCTCGGCGCCGTCAACCGAATCGCTCATCACCCCGAAACTCGTTAGCATTCCGTCGAGGACCTGGCGATTGGTTGCATTGTCATCGACGACCAACATGCGGAGCCCACACAGGCTCACGGTCTCAGCGGTGCCACCGGGGATTTCCTTGGCGAGCCCGAAGTTGGCGGTGAAGTGGAAGCACGTCCCGGTCCCCACTTCGCTCTCGACCCAGATCCCTCCTCCCATGAGCTGCACCAGCTGGGAGGCGATGGTCAACCCGAGTCCCGTCCCGCCGTACTTGCGGGCGATCGATCCGTCGACCTGTCTGAAGGCTTCGAAAAGCGTCGCCTGTCGATCGGGCGGGATGCCAATTCCCGTGTCGGTAACCGTGACATGGATGCGGCAGCTCTCCTCGCGCTGCTCCTCCCGCGAGACGCGCACGACGATCTCGCCATCCTCGGTGAAACGGATGGCGTTGCTGACCAGGTTGATGATGATCTGACGCAACCGGTGTGGATCGCCGTTCAGGAAGTCGGGAGCATCGGAGTCTCGGACGCGATCTCATCCGATACCTTCCCCTCAGCCAATAGGGGAGTCGGCGGGCCAGCCGCCTCGCACGTGCCCGCAGCGGCTGTTTCGGAGAAGGTACGCGCATCGTCGAACACCCCGATCCACGCGCCCTGGCAGCTCTCGGTCTCGACCAGAGCGGAACAGGCTCCGCGAAGCAGTTCCCCCCGATCCTTCTCTCGCGCAATCAGCCGCTGGAAGTTCTGACGAACCGTCTTAAGCATCGCGTTCACGTGCTCGAGGCGCGCGCGGGCGCGTTCGTTTTCCGTCGTTGCGTCGTGGAGCGCCTGGTGCGTGCTCTCCAGCTCACGATAGGCCGTGCGCACCTGGCCCAGGAGTTCCTTTACCAGCGTCGCATCGTGGATGATGGCCAGGACACATGTGAACCCCCCACGGCTGTGTTTCCCAACCGAATCCAGCGGATCAGCAACGTGCGGTCGACGGCAGGCACCTCGAGCTGTTGCACAAAGAGAGTCGAGAAGTCGGGTGGGTGGATGCCCAGCTGATCGATGACCTCCTCATCGGTGCCCCCCTGGTGGGGCAACAGGCGTCGCAGCGCCGGGCTCATCTCCAGCATGCGGTGGTCGGATCCGAAAACAACGTAGGTGTCCCCGACATCAAGGAGTGAGGCGGAGAGCTTTTTGCGGCGCCGCAGGCGCAGGTCGATCTCGTCCTGGACGACCTCGAGGAGCTCGACGGCGGTGACCTCGTCCGGCGCCTTACCGAGACGGCGCAACGCGGCGCTCGTGAGCTGCCTGGCGAAGAGCGGCTCCAGCGTCGCCAACTTGGCGACGACGCTATCGAACAACGCGGATCGGGTCCTCAAGTGCACGTCCCCGCGGCTAGGCCGATCGAGCATCCTGGTTGGCTAGATAGGCGGCAACCTGTTGCTCGAGCCGGTGTCGCGGCGCCATCACGAATCGGCAGACATCATCCCCCCGGGCCCGGCACAGGATTTCCCGGGCAGCGAGGTCGAGGTTGAAGCTCTCCGAGCACCACCCGGAGGAGTAACCGGCGTTCATGAAGCACGTGCAGAAGCTCGTCGTTTCTCCCCGGGCCAACCAGGAGTCGGCCTCGAACGATTGCGGATGATCGTAGGCGAGGAAGTAGTCATCGTTGGGAACGGCGTTGCTGTCTGGTGAGATATCGACGAAGGCCCACCCGGTGTGCGCGAAGTGGATCGGTCCCGACGAGAGCCTGGCGATCGGGTCGCTCACATCGAGCTTCCGGCAGAATGCCCGCGCGTCGCTTCGTCCGATAGCGAACGCCATGTCGAAAAGCGCCGCGCCGGCGCCATCGAGCGCTTCCCCCTCGGTCAAGCCCGGATACATCTCCTTCATGAACTCCAGGAAGTGGACCGAGAGGGACATGGCTCGCAGCAGAACGTAGCGCTCACCGCCGATGGTGATGGCGCCCTTCTCGGGTTCCTGCTTCATGGAGCCGAAGTAGTTCGACACGATTCCTTCGGCGGCGAGGAACGGTGGCTGAAAGGGCTCGGGGACGCGGACGGTCCGAAGGGACATGGCAAGCTCTCCTCTGGCTGTGTTGGGGCCCCGTAAGATGTATCGGATGAAGCGGTAGGGAGCTGCACGCGGTCGCCCGTGGGGGCGGTAGGGGGCCGAAAAGGTGCGTGCTGGACTAAAACCTTCCATGGGAAGTAGATAGGTTGTGGATCGAAGATTCGGGATGCCCCTCGGGTAGGATCCGACTGGTTCGACCAGATGCAGTCCCCGGAATCGTAGGGAAGTCCGCCGAAGCTCCAACCCCACAATCCTCAATGGATAATGAGCCTGCGTCCCGAATCCGCGATCCACAACCTGTTCTGAACGATCTCGTCGCGGTGGCGTTCTGAAACTGGAACCATCCGCTTGGGCACCCCCGTGGAGGCAAGGAGAGTGACCCATGGGACAAGACGCCATTCTGCGGCACACGAGGGCGGCCGGGCTTGCGTTTGGTGCTTTGCTCATCCTCACCATCCCGGCACCGGCGGGCGTGGGTGAAGACCTAGATGCCGCCCTTGAGGGCGTGCCCCTGCTCGTCTACGGCAGCTCGTCCCGCGAGGCGGATGCGGTGAGCGCCGATCTCGGGGTGGAGGGAATCCGTGCGCGCGTCGTGTCCGCCGGGGAAGTGACCGAGGAGGACATCGCATCTTCCGACCTCCTGATCTTCGGGACGCCCGATACCAATCCACTCATTCCGCGGTGCCTCGACCGAACACCGCTGCGCTTGACCGCAACTTCGGTCACGGTCGGGGACAGCAGCTATCGAGGATCCGACATCCGACTCGCAGCCACGTTGCCTCACCCCGTCAACCCGGATCGCAGATGCATCCTCTATGCCGCACAGCAAGAGGAGCTGCTTTCGGGCATCTTCTTCGGCTATGGCGCCAGCTACGTGCGGGCCGACTTCCTGACCTACCGCAAGTCGGACGGTCTCTACTACCCCGATGATCGCTTGGCGTATGGAGAGCTGGTGGCCGGCCGGGACGGCGTGACCCTGGGGGATGTCACCTACGGAAGCAAGCCCCCCCGGCAACTGGCCGAGATCGCGGTCGGGGCCGTGAGACTCTACTACGACACCTTCGATCTCGAAGAGGCCCGAATCATCGCCCGCTACGTTGATGCTCTGCGGGGTGTGGCAGCAGATGAGTTTGGGATCCCGATGCCCGAGACCATCCACGTGTATCTGTACAGCGCCGCCGTGCCCGATACCCGAGTCCGCATGTACACGGATGCTTGGAACACCTTCTGGTCGAAGGTGACCAAGCCGAAGGATGAGTTTCTCAGCTCCGAGATGGCTCCAGTGGCGTTCGCTCATGAAGTCGCACGCCTCGCATTCCAACCCGTCGTGGGTGATCCCGAGAAACGACATCCCTACAGCGGGTACAATGACGATTGGAGTCACTACTTCCAGTTCACGGTCCTGGTGCCGTCCGTTTGGGAGCGGCTGGGCCCAGGATCTTGGCCGGTGGAGAATGACTTCCACGAGACCTGGGGCCGATCGAGATTCGACCGGTTGTATAGAGGGGCGAGCGATACCTACGCGGCGTTGCTGTTGGAGATTGAGAACACCTACGGGCGCCGTATCATCGGCCGCACACTGAGCGAGGTGACACACGACGGAATCCGCCGCAACGTGGCGATCGAGGAGTACATGGAGAAACTCGCGGCGGCGACAGGGGATGCCTCGATGATGCGACGGGTGGCGGGGTCTCTGCCCAGCACCTTGGAGTGGTCGACGAACAAACGGATGGAGCCGCTTGGTTGTCTTCCGAGACTTGAGCAGATGATCGATGATCACGAGTTCGTCGTCGACTCGGTGACCCCGGGGAGCGACGTGGACCGGGTGGGGATGCGGCCGGGCGATGAGATCGTAGCGATCAACGGCTTCGATCTGGCGACGGCCAAGGGGCGGGCCCACCGGAGCATGCTGGAGGCGATTCATGCGGATGGGTCGCTGGAATTGGCGGTGAGACGGGATACGGGCACGCGCGAATGCAAGGTCAAAATCCGGCAGAGATAGAGCTGTGCGCAGAGGGGGCGAGGCCGAGTGCGGTGCGGGCGGCCTCATCCCCTCTGTTACGCGTGTCCAAATCACCCTGGTGGCCGGAGGATCCAGGTTCCTGGACATGCGGTTGATGAGGGGTTCGGTTCTCCGGCGGTCGATTTCCCGAATCCCGGAGGTTTCCAGACTCCCTCAGATCCGGATCTGCACATCAGAGCCGGGGCGAGTGACGATATCCAGGTCGTCCAAGGTCCCCAGCACGCGGCCACGGCAACATGCTGTGCTCATCACCGCCCTACCATCTTCTTGTCGACACCACCGGAATATCTCCGCTTCCGGGTGCTATGTGCAGACCCATGATGACCTCGGGAGATTGAGTAACCTCTCGGAGAAGAGGTCGTACGTGGACAGCAGTGGCCCGGGGACGACATTGACAGTATCATCTAGCCAGCTGGGTTCCGTGGAAGCACGGTGTTTGGGTCCTTGTACCGGGGCTCAGGAGGAAGGATAGATAGCGGGGTCGCCCAAGGGTAGAGAGCTATTCCGGGGAATAGGGCTGTTAGCTTCAGATGGGAGGTGGCTTCGCATGAAACTGCGCACAAACCTGTTCGATCTGTGGGTATTCCATAAGGAAGGGCCGGAGCCGAAGTATCTCCTGTTCCACACCTCGCAGGAGAAGGCAGACAAGTGGTTCAGCGGCGGCAGATTCTGGCAGATCCCAGGAGAGTTCACTCTTGATGATGAAAGCGTGGTGGATGCCATAAAAAGGTGCTTGGGGGATCTTCATCTCACCTCGAAGCACATCTGGGTTGCTGAGCACACCTATATCATATACAACTCCCGGCGCCAGAATGTGGAAATCATTCCCGTGTTTGCCGCGGAAGTCAGCGAGGTTCATGAAGTGCCGCTTTCGTGGGAGCATTCGGAATGGGGATGGTTCACTGCCGAGCAGGTTCTCGAGCGGATCAACTTCAGAGGACTCAGGGATGGACTGTATTGGACCCGGGAATACATCTCAGACAATGAAGCACCGCTACGGGAATTGATGCTCGAATAATGACGTGGAAACAAAGAGCTAACGCTTCGACTGAGCGGACGGGAAGAGCCTGTGGCGCTGGCGCGCACCTAGCTTCCGCCAGCTGCGCGCCGGATGAGTGGCGGACGGCCGACGCTAATCAATACGTCTGGCACCTGTCCGGGAAATGTGAACTGCACACTAACAACCCCCTGGCTGCGGGAACGGAGTTGGTCTCGTGTGAGGTGGGGGAGAATCGCCAAGGCATGGTTATGCGGATACTCAACGATGCCAGGATTCCCAGCACACCTCCCCCACGACAAGCAGGCCCATCGTCCATATGCGTAGGCAATGCCATCATGGCCGCCCTGCTTTGTGCGTGTTGCGTCGGGATGTCGTTGTAGAAGAAACAAGGAGAGGAGGATGTTCTTCCCAGGACTCAGGTCAGCGCTCGGCGCCAAGTTCTTGCGCTTCCCGGTTGCGACCCTCGTTCTGCTAGTAGCTCAAATCATCTTGGTCTTGAGGCCTCTGCCCAAAATCTCGGTGGTCGGGTTATGCTAGACACGGTCGGCGTTCTATCGATTCTCGAAGCGCCCCTGA
>Ga0180432_10003983_pt1 | contig 20669 bp, 19 predicted proteins | sample SS_ome_10_FD_132414 | JGI IMG/M metagenome (GOLD analysis project Ga0180432, IMG submission 132414) | Hypersaline lake sediment archaeal communities from the Salton Sea, California, USA - SS_1_MS_2 metaG | ecosystem: Environmental > Aquatic > Non-marine Saline and Alkaline > Hypersaline >...
CCATTTCAATTCTGATGATTGGCAATATGGGCAAAACAGTTTGGGGTAAAATATTTTGGCTCCGCACTCTTCACATTGCTGAATTATTAATTCCTGGCGCTTACAAGCATCCCAGAAAGGTCGGCTCCAAGAAGTTATTACTGGCAAAGGTTTGCTATTGTTGCTCATGGCAATTCTCTTCCCAAAATACAAATGTGAGTATCCATGAAAGTACCTCCATGGGAACTCTCTAGCACGAGCTTTACATTATCGACTTGCCGTGCTCCAGCCTTACCCATTAGCTGCCGTACCGCTTCAATTAGCAAAGCAACGCCTCCACCTGCTGCGGTGTGTCCTTGTGCAAGTATGCCGCCATTGGTGTTCATCGGTAGCTTACCCCCAGGCCACGTATTTCCTGCGTGGACGAAATCACCAGCCTCCCCATAATTACAAAAACCAAGTCCCTCCAAAGAAATGAGTGGATAGACCGGGTAACCATCGTAGAGTTCGACGATATCTATATCATTTGGTCCAACCCCCGCCATCTGGTATGCCTCTTGTGCGGTTTCGGGGAAGCCCAGTTTGGTAATATCACTGTCTTGAGATATTGAGTAATGAAACACGCGGGAACCAAATCCTAGTGGATAAACGGGGGTCTCGGTTAGCTCTCTCGCTTTCTCAGCCGAAGTAACAATAAAAGCTGCTCCGCCGTCAGCGAGTACATTTCCTTCCTTTGCGTGGAAAGGGGTCGCTACCATTTGTGAAGCAAGAATTTCATCAATGGTCAATTCCCTCTTTAACATCGCATTGGGGTTCAGCGCTGCCCACTTACGTGCTGATACGACTACTGAAGCTAGCTGCTCTGGTGTTGTACCTGTTTCGTACATATATCTATTACCTACCAGACTTCCAACTGCTGCCATGAAAAAACCGTGAGGTGTTTCCCATTCCTCTGAAATCCCAAATGTAGCAAACAGGTTAATCATTTCATGCAGAGGTGCTGATCCCACCTTGTCCGATTGTACACAAAGTATGACTTCTGCCAACCCTGCCATTATTAACCCACAAGCACTTTGTAGCATAGTAGAACTACTTGATCCTCCAGAAAATACCTGGATATTGTTTTTAACCTTTCCTAAAAGGCCTAATTCTTCTACCATCTTTGAAAATACCATGTCAGTATTGTAGCGTCGATCAAAAAAAGTTCCTGTTGGTATCAACGTATCAATCTCGTCTTTTTTTAAACCGGCATCTCTTATTGCTTCACGACAGGCTTCAAGGGCATTCTGCAAGCAGGGCTTTTCTGGGAATTTCCCAGTAGGAACTTCACCAATTCCAACTATGGCTACTTTTCCTTTAAAACTCATCTCTTAAACCACTCATTACTGCTTTAAGATTCACCCAGATTAAGAATATTGCTTTCATCTTCTTGCTCATACTAAGCATAGCTCAATGCAGCATTGAGTTTCATGGGATGCTTAGGACAGAACTTAATACATTGGGGGTCACCGCCACACAAATCGCAGACTAACGGTAGCCCTTCTCGCTCATCATAGAAAATTGCACCAAACGGACAGGCTTTTAGGCATGATAAACAGGCTGTACATTTCTGGTAATCAATTACGGGGACTCCAAGTTTGGGATCCTTATGTATAGCATCTTGTTCACAAGCTTCAATACATTGGGCTTTTTTACACTGTTGACAAACTACTGGCTTAAATACCTTATTAAATATATCCTCATGTACCCTGATTCTGGCTCTTCTTGGATTAACCTCATTGTCGGAGTGTGCTAATGAACACACGATTTCACAGAAATGGCAACCAATGCAGGCTCCGGAATCAACAGTAAGTTTTTTCATTTCTCTATTCTTCCCCGGGGGAACTTCTATATTTTCCCACTTCATTAGCTACTTTATTTAGACAAAGTCTTAGCAGAGTCTCATCCGTTGGGAAACCGTCTTTATCCCAACCACGTAGGCTGTAATATTCATCGAGCATCTCGTCAAGCATCTGCTTAGTTAATGTCCTGCCTATTCCAGCACCGGAGTTGTCAGGCTCAAATGACCTCGCAGCTAAGCTATCGTCTTCCCGTCTTACCCCTTCACGTATGTTAAAAACACGGAGGAGCGAAGCCACCCGGTCGCATAAGTCTTGCATATCTTTCCAGCTAAATTCCCAGCCAGTAACAGCAGAAATGACTTCGGCAGCAAGGTCATGGTCCGGGTCAAGATTTAAAATTGGTAGGTCACAAGTTACCGCACAGTGCCAGGGTATGCGCTGGTCGTAAAGGCGCTTGACCATCTGTGCCCTGCCTTCAGTTGTAAATGGCTCAAGATTTTGTTCCTCAATAACAGGCCAGGCACGACGATGGCAACCACCACGCTCTGTTATAGCATAGACTAACCCAAAGCCAGGTGATCTTGGCCCTGGTCGGTAACCAGGATACTCCAAGCCTTTCACATGCATGGCGAACTCTTCAGAACCTTGACCGATTACCTGTGCAGCTCGCCTAACACCTTGTGTTAACAGGTCACCTATCCCTTCCCGATACGCCATCATTTCTATTAACTTTGCTGCTGCTTCGTAGTTACCAAATCTGAGATCTAAACCGGAAGAATATTCCTTATTAATTATACCTCGCTCATAGCACTCCATAGCCCAGGCAACTACGTTACCGGCTCCAATAACATCTAGACCCAGAGAATCGCAGAGGCTATTAAGACATATTATTTTATCTATGGAATCAATCCCGAGGTTTGAGCCTAGCAACGAGGTAGCCTCGTATTCTGGACCTCCAGCTAATGAAATGGCTAAGGTTTTTAAACCAGATTGGGTAAGCTTGGTACAGCCCATAGGGCAGGAATAGCAGCTACCATCGGCAATGGTTTTATCACGAACGGCGTAAGCATCAATCCCGGAAGCCCCCTGAAATTGACCCTCTCTGAAATTGTAAGTGGGTAATATACCAAAATTATTCGTGAAATTCAGGGTGAGAGGGGTACCATATTTCATCCTTTCTACAGCAGGTTTTTTATTGTTCAGTGCCTTGATTGTATCTGAAAGAAGATCCAGCACGGCTTGAGGTCTCGCCACGCTCACTCCTTGACTACCACGCACTGCCAAGCCCTTAACGTTCTTAGAACCAAGTACGGCACCGGCACCCCCCCGGCCACACTGATGGTAATAATCACTTTGCACCAAGGCTAAATTGGAAAGCCGCTCACCAGCCGGGCCAATGACGGATAGACGTACAGTCTCATCGCCAAGCTCTTTCTTGATTCTTGTCTCCGCCTCCCATGTTGATAGTCCCCAGAGATGTGACGCGTCTCTTATTTCCGTAGAATCGTCCCGTATCAGTATATATACTGGCTGCTCTGCCTTTCCTTCGATAATGACAAAATCATATCCGGCGAACTTAAGCTCTGGGCCAAATGACCCGCCAGCATAAGTATCGAGGAATAAACCGGTTTGCGGTGATTTGGTTACAATTACATATTTTGCTGAGCCAATAACCGGAGCGCCTGTGAGGGGACCCACTCCGTATATTACTTTGTTATCTGGACTCAATGGGTCAATACCTGGTGGTAACTCGTTAAACAGTAACCAAGAACAATATCCCCGCCCCCCGATAAACAGACGTGCGGCATCATAGTCTATCATCTCGGTAGTAATACTGCGTGTGGTCAGATTTATTCTTAATAGCTTACCAGCATATCCATAAACCATAATTATGCCTTTCTTTGCAAAGAATTATCGTAGTTAAAGGCACCTGATTCATTCGTTTGTAGGCACACAGATGTTGCATTAAGACCAGATTTGATATTTTTACAAAAATAGGCCAATTAAAGCTCTTTTATTTCAGCCCTTTTCTCTATTTCTCTTTTTCTTAAATCTTTCCGCAGAATCTTACCAGTGGCTGTTTTCGGAAGTTCCTTAATGAATTCTATCTCTCTAGGATAGGCATGAGCCTCCAGTTTCAGTTTCACGTGCTGCTTGATACTTTCCTGTAGTGCTTGGTCAATTCTTATCCCTTCTCTGGGTACGATAAAGGCTTTCACAATTTCTCCCCTTACTTTGTCGGGCACACCAATCACAGCTGCCAAAGATACGGCTTCATGCTTCGCCAGGCAATCTTCAACCTCGGCTGGTCCTATTCTATAGCCAGAACTCTCAATAACATCGTCCTCTCTTCCAGTAAACCAGAGGTATCCACTTGCATCTTTGGTTCCATAGTCTCCTGTACGGAGCCAATCACCAATGAATTTTTGTTTTGTAGCTTCTGGGTCTTGCCAATATCCCAAGAACATAACGGGATCAGGTCTTTTTACAGCAATTTCTCCATACTCCCCCGGCTTTAATAACTCGCCATTACTGTCAATTACTTCAACTGTATGCCCGGGAACCACCTTACCCATAGAGCCAGGTATAACCTTCATTAGTATCGAACAGTTACCAACTACCCAGTTACATTCAGTCTGACCATAAACTTCATTAATACCAACTCCCAAGGTATCTTTGCCCCATTGATAAAGCTGATCCCCCATTGTCTCACCACCAACGGCAATTGATCTCAACTTGAGGCTATATTGCTCGATATTTTTAACCCCTTGCATCAGCTTAAGAACAGTTGGTACCGTTACAAGGTTGGTTACTTGATACTTAGCCAGAATCGAATATGCCTCCTCCGGATCAAATTTGGTAGCCCTATATGTTAAAACAGGGACACCATGATACAAGCTTGGGAACAGGAGATCAAACAGACCGCCAATATACCCCCAGTCTAGATTAGTCCAACTGATAGCTCCTTCCCTTGGGAATAAGCTTTGGCACAGTAGGAAACACGGTATATGCCCAAGCAAGACTCTATGTGGTAATAGAACCCCTTTTGGTGGTCCAGTAGTCCCCGAAGTATAAATGATTACTGCCGGATCATCTGCCTTCGTATGAACAGGAGTAAAATTTGGGCTGCCCTGACTCAAATCTTGCCAGAAATCCTCCACATTTGTCTCTTCTGGTTCCTGGATAACCATAATTAATTCTAGGGCAGGTAAATTTTCCTTAATTTCCAGTACTTTGGGCAAATTGTCTCTATTAGTAATTATTACTTTGGCTCCGCTGTTGCCTAAACGGTGCTCAATTGCCGATGTACCAAATAATATGAGCAACGGAACAGCAATACAACCCATTTTATAACAAGTCAAATTAGCGATGAGAGCCTCTAAGCACTGTGGCAAGAGTATGCCTATTCTATCTCCTTGCTGCATACCCTTTGCGCTTAATGCATTGGCAAGCCGGTTCGATAGATTCTTTAATTCGCAGAATGTACACTTTCGTTCTACACCGTTATATAACTCTATAACGGCTAACCGATCTTTTTCAGCGGCCCACCTATCACAAGCGTCCACCGCAATATTGAAATGCTCTGGCACATTCCAATTGAAATTCTGACACATTTCTTTATATGTTTTACCGATTAACTCAACCATAGTATATCTTCTAGCTAATACACTTCAGTTATACTCTCAATCGGAAACTTGGTAAGAACTTCAGCGCCATCACGGGTAACATGAACCATCTCTTCAACCCTTGCTCCTCCGCTTCCTATAGTTCCTTGTTGTGTTTCAATGGCAAACGTCATTCCCTCTTCAAGAACAAACGGATTTTCAAAGGAGATTTGTCGCCACATAATTGGATATTCATAGAGGCTCAACCCTATCCCATGTGCCCAATTGCTTCCTGCTGTTTGATCTTCAAACTTGACCAAGACATCCTGCCAAACACTACTACCCGGAGGCCACTTTGCGCACACCTCTGCTGTAGTAACCCCTGGTTTTATTACTCCAATAGCATCATATAGCCACTCTAAAGCTTGTGCATAGTCATCCTTGAGCCGTTGGCTCGCCTTTCCACAACAAAAGGTTCGATAGACACAAGTCTTGTATCCCATATAGGAAGTATTGTATGCATCAGCATAAACAACATCTCCGGGGCGTATCATCCTATTAGCCGTTGTTTCACGTGGATTTGGCCAGCTGAATTCTCCTGAGGTGCACCATTCTCCTAAGTACACCTCACCTCCCAAATCGTAGGCTACTTTGTGCATCATGCCAATAATCTCGTTCTCACGTACACCGGGTTTAATCATCTCTTTGATACAGTTATGCTGGGCATCAGCAATTGACGCAGCTATACGCAAACACTCAACTTCATCTTGATTTTTAATCTTACGCGCATGTAACATAAGCTCAGTGCCTGCCGGGCTGACCTTGACGCCGGCATTTTTTAATCCCTCGATCAAGCTCATATCCCCAACATCCAAAGCCAATACTTCATTTTTCATACCGTAGGATTCCAGATCGTCCACTACTTGCTTAACTAGTTTATCTTTTTGTGCTTCCCTTGCTTTATTACCCATAACAATGCTATTCCACCCTGCTCCAGTTATAGCAACTTTGACTTTTTCAAGCCAAGGACACATTTGTCGGGTATGATATCCAATTTCTCCCTGCTCATACAGAATGGGGCCTTTTGAGTTAGCTGTGAACAAACAATAGCGTAGACCTGATGCTGGAACAGTCCAGTGGGACGTCCAAGTTCCAGTAATATAACGCATATTCCAAGCGTCAAAAGACAGTATAGCCCCAACATCATAAGCTTTCATTTGTTCCCGAGTACGCTCTAGACGATAACGTCTCAGCCGTTCATAATTAATATTCTCATCCCAATCGACACCCTGAGTCATGCAACCATTATGATATGGATACAGTCGTCTATCTAGAACAGGCCACTCAAAGTCTGTTGCCGTATCAGCCAATGGACCAGTATAAATCTCCTTTCCTTTTTGGGGAGTATGTTCATCAATAAACTTACGATATGCACTTGCCAATTTACCATCACATCCTTTCCAAGCTTGGCTTACCATAAAAAATTATGATAGCATTACCCATCCAGCTTTAATAGTTTTGTGCCCGAGTGCTCTAGTATGATTTCCTTACTCCGAGATGATAGTTCATCATTATCGAGTACACTGGATATGCAAGATGCATCACCCATAGCAAAGGGGTAATCGCTACCTAGCACTATCTTCTCAGCCCCCACTGTTTTAATAAGATATTCAAGAGCCGTCCCACAGTGCGATATTGTATCGAAGTAAAGGAGTCTAAAATACTCTAGAGGTGATTGTGGAGTCGTCTTGCATTCCGGTATACTCTTGTACCCGTGTTCCCATCGCCCTATGATGAATGGAGCACATCCACCGGCATGAGAGAAAAGAAACTTTAACCTTGGAAATTGTTGCAGTATCCCGCCAAATATAATGCTGGTAATAGCTATCGAGGTCTCCAGAGGAGCCCCTATTAGATTGGTTAACCAGTATCTCTTTAATCGGTCTGCCCCAGCAATATTAAGAGAAGGGTGGACATAAATGGGAATATCAAGACCTTGAGCCTTCTCGTAAAAAGGCCACAAGTCAGTCTCATCCAGGTTCTTGCCATTAATATTGGAAGTAATTTCAACAGCCACTAACCCTAGTTCATCAACTGCTCTCTCCAGTTCGCAAATAGCTTTGTCGACATCCTGCATAGGAACTGTCGCCATGCCAATAAATCTATCTGGATAAGCCTTTACTACCTCAGCAATGCCGTTGTTTTGAAGTTGACAGAAGCGCAGTCCCTGTTCAGCATCAATCTCATAAGATATACTGGTAGGTGAAATAGAGATAGCTTGCATATCCAGTCCAATACTGTCCATGTCTTGTAATCGCCTTTTAGGGTCGCAGATCTGCTTCACTATTGGTCCGTATGATTTGCCATTATCAATCAATACTTCTCTTCCGGATGCGTCTCTACCGATACTAGGTCCATGATCATGCCCCGCGGCGTCTGTCAGGTCAAAACAATCTCTCGGGATAAAGTGTGAATGAAGGTCAATTCTCATTAGCTTGATCTCCAGAAAATTCAGTTACAGCATGCTACACATCACCCACCAGGGCGAGTCCGGAGGAAGCGCAAATCACTATCCAGATTCCTCCAAGTGTAACCTTCATTGTTATAGAACACTCAGGTTAGCGCGGTTCTTTATTCTTCGTAAAATACCAATAATCGTAATCGCTCGGTAGTGGTTCCACAAGTCTTTTGTATACCTCAGGTCTTCTTAAGACATGTTGCCCGGGACGGCAACCTAGAGGTGGCTCCAGGTCTGGAGGCATTCCAGTTCCTAAGAAGTCCCAAGTGTAGTAATGTTTCCGAAGGCTCCGCAAGCGATCCATATCAAGCTCAGCTGTAAGTACCCCGGGGGAAGTTCTTTTGGCTATTATTTTATCCGGGCCGGCAATATTGGCATAACCATAGTTAGCGTACTCTTTCACAAAGAGGTTTTGCGTTAACATCACATAGACCATGTTTTCGGCTGCCCTAGCATGGCATATAGAATACCAAGTATCCATACAGTCGTTTGGACGAACATGATGAAAACCATTTCTTGGGCATATGATTATCTCGGCACCCATTAGCATTTCCATCCGCGGAAGTTCGGGTACCCACAACTCGGAACATATAAGCAGTCCTACTTTGCAATACTCTGTGTCTACGACAGTCACATCGTCTCCTGGAACAAAGTCCCGCTTCCCATTGAACAAATATTCATTTAGGTCCGGCTCATCAGGTTGAACCCGTCTATGGTCTGCAATGATTTTACCTTCCGGGGAGATAAGTTTTTGAGAAAGGAAATACGTGTTAGGAATCTCAGTATTTTCGACTACATTACTGGCAGCAACATATACTCCCAGCTCTTTTGCCTTTTCACACACCATTTCTATAGGAGTTTTGTCAAGTTTACCCTCGCTATCTAGGGGCCCATGACTTGGGCCGGGGTAACCTTCTGGCAAGGCGATTATCTTTGCTCCCTTAGCTGCAGCCTCTTCCAGATAATCCATACATTGCAAAGCATTTTGATATTCTTCCTCTCCCCACTTAGCCTCTGCTTGCACAACCGCAACCGGTATCTTCATTAACTAACCTCCTGTTTTCTATACGATTAATTAAGGGCTCATTGATTTCTTCTTTGACTGACGATATCTTTCTGAAAGCACCAATCTTTCAGTCATTATCAAATACTATCAAAGATTCCTCAAGCACTTTTTAATCAGTACTTCCATTAATGGCGTATCATCAAACTTGGCAGAATGGTGCTTAGCTTCGGGAATGCAATCATAATAGCCAAAGCGGCAAGCATCATAAAGAAGAAAGGCATACAACCTAAAAAGATATCTTCTAAGCTAACGTCTCGCTCAGCAACTCCCTTCGCAGCATATACATTGAGTCCTACCGGGGGAGTAATTAGCCCTACCTCTATAGCTAGTACTGCAACCATGGCAAACCAAATAGAATCTATCCCCATAGCGTCCAATACCGGTACTATGACGGGGAGTGTAATGCTAAGCATAGAGATAGAATCCATGAAACAGCCCAAAACGAGGTATATGAATGCCATCAAAATAACAAAAGCAATGTTAGACAGACCGGCTTCTGTAACCAAGCTCAGTACCCCGGTGGTAATGCCAGAATACATAAGCATACGAGCAAATACTCCCGCACCAAAGAGGATAAAGAAAACCATGGCATTTATTGAAATCGCTTCGAGTACACCATTTTTTAGGACCTTCCAGCGCTCGCTACCCGTACTGAAAAGAGTCAATATTGTGATTACAGCAGCCCCAAAAGCCCCAGCTTCGGTAGGATTGAATATTCCCCCAAACATGCCTCCTATTATAATGACGCCAACAAGTAAAATGGGCCATATCCTATGTAAGCTTATAATCCGTTGTGACCAGGTAATCTTTTCTTGCATTGCAGACCCAAAGTCTGCAGGACGGATTATACTCATTACTATTAATCCGAGAGAAAAAGAGATAGTAAGGGCCAGACCAGGAGCTATACCTGCGATGAGTAGTCTACCAACAGATTCTTCAGCAATTATCCCGTAGACTACAAGGAGTATGCTAGGTGGAATCAGCATGCCAATAGAACCAGCCGAAGTGCATACACCATAGGCCATTCTTTTACTGTATCCCTGACGCCTCATCTCCGGAGCGGCTATTCTGGTGAAGACCGCGGCTGCCACAAGTGAAGAGCCAGTACAGACACCAAAAGCCGTACAACTACCTACGGTAGCCATGCCTAAACCTGCTTTAAAGCGCCCTACCCACATTCTTAAAACTTCGTAGAGATTGCGACTCATCCCTCCACTTCCGGCCATTATACCCATGAAAATAAACAAAGGAATCACTATAAATGAGGACTTAGCAAGTAAGGCAAAAGTAAAAGACATTGACATCCATATCGATGGTTCGAATCCAATTATAAAGACGGTTCCAACCAACCCCACTACTGCTAGTGCTAGCGCGATATGAACGCCAATTGCTAGTAAGATCATCAACGCAACTATCGATATGATTCCAACCCATAAAGGTTCCATAACACCTATACGCCTTTCGCTTCCTCAGTGATCATGGAATATTTCATTCCTTGTGGTCCAACAAATCGCAGTAGTAAAACAAAGAACTGCATGGCAAAGAGCAGGAAGCCTATTGGGAAGGCTATCTTGCCTGCCCAGTACGGCAGTTTAACTGTAGCCATCATTATCTCTTGGATGATGAGTGAATCCCAAAAGAATTGCCACGCTGTATAGGTCAATATGCCAAAAAACGCTATACCTAAAACACAGTCTAATATGTTTATTACTCGTCGGGAGAGCGGCGGTAAACGGCCAAAAATAATAGTTACGCGCACATGAGTGCCCACAATCAATCCATAAGCCATTCCAACAAGAACGATATGATCTAATAACAGTTCAGTGCTCTCGGTTCCACCCGGAACAGGGTTGTTAAAGATGTAACGCATTATAACATCTACTACCACTAGAACCGTCATTGCCAATAGAACACCACCGGCAAAATAGGCGAAGAAGACAACGAGTCGCTCTACATAGGTATTGCTTTTTTCAATAATGTTATTCATCCGCTCATTTATAACCCTAACTAAGAATTGAAATAGAATAGCTCTTTTATAGTGGCATTAGCAGGGGAGTGACTAGAACTCCCCTGCTAATGCCAAATTTACTGCTTGGCACTTACTTTTTTATAGCCCACTGGCGAGGCCAATCGTATCCCATTTCCGTATGAATCTCTTGCCAGCGCCTGGCAATCTCCCAGCCAGGTGCTCCAGCCTCCGTAGCCTCCGCTGCCCACTCCGCTGGAATATCTTCTAGCCTAGATGCCCACTCAGCTCTGTCTTCATCGGACATTTTACACACTTGAAGACCTTCTTTCTTCATCAGCTCTATAACCTCGGCAGTCCGGGTGTATAAATACTCGGCCTGGAATTTCTCAGATTCCACACCAACTTCTTTGAATATTTTCTGCATTTCTGGACTGAGCTTATTGAAAGAATCCAGGTTCATCATAACATCCTCAGCGACAAAAGACCCGAAGCCAGTATCTGTTACATAATCAGTCACTTCATGTACTCCAAAAGCATGCTGAAGGTCAAGCCATAGCAAGCTTCCATCAACAACTCCTGTTTGAAGTATTGTGTAACGCTCTCCGGCTGGTCCAATTACCGGGGTTACTCCCGCTGGTTCAAACCACCTGCCAAAGTATCGGCCAATGCAAGCTATCTTCTTACCTTCCCAGTCTTCAAGCGTATATAGAGGTTCTCTACTTAAAACCTCATAATATGCACAGACATGGTTAGCCAGCATAGTGGTGTTATATTTTCTATATTCTGCTTCCTTTTCCGGGAATTCCTCGTATATCATCCTTTTAGCAGCAGATACTTTAACTGGGTCCTTAGGGGGGAATGGGAACGAGTACTCAAAATGACCAATGGGGAACTTACCGGGGAAATAAAGCGTGCAGGTTTTTTGTACATCCACAGCGCCCTTAGAAACTAAATCGAGCTGGCCCTGTGGGTCGGAAAGTGCACTGGACCAGAATACCTCCCATGTTACTGCACCATCCGTTCGTTTGGTTACTTCATCCATGTACCATTGTGCACCTAAGCCTCCTGCATTCGGTGGCGGTGGAGTATAAGAATGAAATCTTAATTTAATAGGCTCGAATTTAGGCGCAGGGGCCGGTGCTGGTGCCGGAGCCGGCGCTGGAGTTGGTGCCGGAGCCGGCGCTGGAGTTGGTGCCGGAGCCGGCGCTGGAGTTGGTGCTGGAGCCGGTGCCGGAGCTGGCGCTGGAGTTGGCGCTGGCTGGGCACAGGCAGTAACCACGGCCAATACCATTACTACCATTAGCATACAAGCCAAGAATTTCTTCATAGTTGCTCCTTTCTTCAAATAACCAAATGACTCAAATTCCAAGAGGCTGTTGCCATTCGCACCTCCTTATTTTAGATTCTATATAAATAATGGTTTATTTCACCTTAGAAGTTAGTGTTCTTACATGCGCTACCAACTCTGGTTGATAGATTGGTTTAAGTATGAATTCGTCTGCTCCTAACTCAAATGCCATTGTAATATCTTCACTGCTGTTGGTACCAGATACAACAATAATGGGAGAATGAGAACGCTGACGAATTTGCTTCAATACCTCAAATCCGCTTATATCAGGTAGACTTAAATCTAGAAATATAATATCCGGGAGTTCCTTATCAGTGATTTTGGCACCGCGTTTACCAAAACTAGTTGAAAGTACTTTCATTTCAGGCCAGCATATCCGGCAAACCTTATCTATTTCTCTCAAGGATTCTTTGTCATTCATAATAGCAACTGTCTTCACTTCTAAATCCCTTAAGATTCGATATTGTTGATTAATAATATAGATAGGGTTTAAAACAAAAGGGGAGTACGATGAATACTATCGAACTCCCCAAAAACGAGAAGGAGAAGTCGCCGTTGAATCTCGCAAACGCGCCAGCGCTGATACTCCTCTTCATGAATTTAAGTATACCTAATACAAATTACAAAAGGTGTAAAAATAAGCTGCATTTCATTACGAAGTTGTTATTATTACCTTACAGTTCTGAAATGTCTCACAATTGCAAAAACACCTTGGGGGATTATAAAGAGGATTGTTCTACATTTTTGTAATTCGAATCTGCGAGAGCTTGTCTACTGAGATAGTTCTTTCAAGATATAACCTACACCACTTTGAGTGTGAATAAGTTCAGGATGGCTTGGATTAGGTTCAATCTTTTCCCGTAATCGCCGAATATAAACTCTGATAGCGTCAGATGCATTTGGAAAATCATCACCCCACAGTGCTTCCGACAAGCTTCGGCAAGTAACTACTTTCTCCGAGTTTATCATTAAGTGATAGAGAATTTGGCTTTCTGATGGGGTAAGACTCATTTCCTTCTTACCATCGTGAAGTCTTCGCGTAAAATAATCGAATCTTAGCGAACCGTAAATCAAGGCAGGTTCATTTGCATCGATATGTCGTCTTCTAAGGACGGCGTTTATTCGTGATACGAGTTCAAGTTGTCGGAAAGGTTTCACCACATATTCATCCGCTCCCCATTCCAGTCCCTTAATAATATCGCTCTCTTCACTTCTAACAGTCAAAATAACAATGGGCAACGCAAAGTACGTACGTGCTTGCCTCAATACTTCAAAGCCGTCCATATCAGGTAATCCTAGGTCGAGAAGCACTAGATTAGGTAATTCACTCTCTATTAACTCTAGGCCCTTTTCACCGTTGCCGGTTGCATATAACTGAACTTCTGGCCAGCGTATTTGCAGAGCGATAGAAATTACTTCTACTATAGCTGAGTCATCCTCTATAATCAGTATCTTCATTAGAGATCTTTGTAGAGTTCATCCATATTACCAATGGATTTAAACCGGTAGGTAAAAGGTAAATGTGCTACCCTCATCTAAAGAACTATCTGCTTCTATTTTGCCCCCATGAAGATTTATCAAAGTGCGACATAGAGCCAGTCCCAGACCCAATCCGCTAAATTGACCCTTGTCATGCTCCTGCTGGTAATAGGGAGTGAACAATCGCTTTTGCTTTCGTTTTGATATTCCACAGCCTGTATCTTTAATTGCAACAGCAATCTCGTTACTCTCTTCCCAGATTCTTAGAGTAATTTCTCCTTTGTCGGGAGTGAACTTAATAGCGTTATCAAGAAGATTCAACAAAACCTGTCTTAAGCGATCCTCGTCAGCAGTAATGGTTGGTAATGTAGCAGGTAGGTTCAAAATTAACGACTTCTGTTGAGCATTGATCTCAGGGTACACATATTCAGCAACTTCTCGAACTAGTGATAACAAGTCGACTGGCCCAAGATTAAGTCTTAATATACCCACTTCACCTCTTGTTAGATCCGTAAGTTCATCAATCCTCTTATTCAAATTTAAGGTTCCCAACTGTATATTCCTCACAAGTGTTACATATGGCTCACCTTGGACATGCTCAACCAACATATCACTTGCGGCAATCAAGGCGGTTAGAGGCGTTTTTATTTCATGCACCAATCCTCTAGTGAACTCAATGCGGCGCTTTGATTGTAGCTCCAACTCATTTCTGGATCGTTTTTCTGCCCGATATAGTTCCTTCAATTTTCTGGCTACGCGCCTGCGCTCACTTATTTCTCGTTTTAGCCTCTTGTTGACAATCATCAATTCTCTGGTACGCGTTTCTACCAATTCTTCGAGATGGTCCTGATATTTATGCAGCTCCTCTTCAATACGCTTGCGATCTGTGATGTCAACCCAGCATGAGAAGTGGTACTTATTTTCAAAATGTGATATTAGCGTAGTACTAAGATCAACCCAGAACCGCTCCCCATTCTTCCTCTGAAACTGTCGCTCATAGCGATAGCTCCCCTTTTGCATCTGCCATCTAAGCCTGGCAAGAGCACTTTCAGGCTCTCCTATCCACCAGGGATATGGAGCTCTTGTTCCGACAATCTCTTCTCTCAGGAAACCGGTAAGATTTTCAAAAGCTTCATTCACATATACTATGGAAGTATCTGGATTAATGAGAAATACCGGGATAGGGGCATATCGCATTAAAGTATTATCTAAATCCTCTCTTTCAATTATAGTTGCGTATGTTTGATTTTCTTTCATGATTTATCTAATATTACCCGTAGTTGATTAAGAGACTGGGATTCTTGATCGAATTGCTTTGCACTCATGCCTGCCCCTATACTGACATACAATCAGCCTTAAAATTTACTGATATTTCAAATTGATGTGCATTTATGGTGTATCCTGTAGCCGGTGGAAAATTAATGTATCCGTATCATACACTTCTCTATCACACCGGTCAACCCTTTTAAGCGATCCATGATTCATCTACGAATTCCGGTTTGATTGGTGCCCGTTCCAAAGACTTGGCTAATTGTTTTATTCAAGTAGTATCTTCAGCTCCCATCGTAATTTGGTGTCATTTTAGCCTTTATTTCTCCAGCATACTGAAAACATCTATCAAGGTTGAGATCTTACTCGGGAAGTGGTAGAAGTTTCTACCATTCTTTTAACTTCTTCGAAGCTCGTTCGATTACATTACCGTTACGGGGGTGCTTCCATTGATACTTATGGAAACGATAGAAGGCAAGACATTATTTTGAAATAGACTTTCATGCCTTTGATCCTTTAATCTAGGATTAATTAAAAAGCCTTTTATGACTGCTAGTCTGCTACCCAGGCGTGATCCGGATCGGTAGCCGGTTTCCATTGTCGTTTTTTCCCAGCCATGAACCAGATAAATCCAACCTTATATCCTGGGGCTGCTACCATAGGGTGGTAACCCCTAGGAATAGCAATGATATCATTATTCTTAACCCTGTAGGCTTCATCTAAGCTTTCGTTGTCGTATATTGCGAGGAAGCCAAATCCCTGAGGCGGTTCAATCTTGACTAGATATACCTCTTCATTAGCAGATTCAACTGGCTCATTATCCTGATCATGTTTATGAGGCGGGTAGCCAGACCAGCCGCCTGATGTGTGAACAGTTTCCCCAACAATTATGTGTGAAGCTGGGACTTGGTTATATATCAGGAAATCTACTCGTCGTCGCATTGGACCATGACCTAAATATTTACTGACTACCGAACCGGGCCTCACGATAGTAGGCTTACCTGCCGCTTCGGCTGGCACACTGCCAATCACCATCTCCAGATCAGAGACGGCCTTGATAACGCACTCTGTATGCGGAGGAATGTATGCGGAAGTCGCCTTGCCACTAAAAAAGCTAGAGCGTCTACCGATTTCCCCAAACCGCTGATTGCCAGCTGTTAGCTTACACTTACCAGTTACCAATATTAAACCAAGCTCGTCCTGAGCAGAATACTTTTCATAGCTCTCTCCTGCCTGTAAATGCAATATGCCAAAAGTTATGTATTCAAGCCCTTCCGGTGATGGGGCAATAATCGCAGTATACCCGTTAGCTGGAACGTATTTTTTATGCCAGTCCATGCTAATAACCTCCTAATTGCATTACGTTATTATTTTGCACCGGGAATAAATGAGCTTGCTGCAAGAGGTGTTCCCAACAGATGGCCGTTTATTCATTCAATTTCATAATCTATCCCTGTCTTTTGGAGGCCAAGAACCCCGCCTTCTCTACGATATCTAGGAGTCCAAGTGATTCAAGCTTCCTTGTTGATTGCCATCCATCCTGAATAGCCCAATCTCTAGCTTTATAATACTCGGTAACAAGCTTGTCAATATCAATGGTTATTCCTGCCAGGGGGCCTTCTTGGAGGGGTGGGATTCCTAGCAGCCTGTTGGGTAGATTAAATGTCTCTGTACGTAGCCCTTCGCGAAGATTGAAGACCTGTCTAAGATTTATGATTCTTTCACCAGCAGAGATAAGCTCCTGTAATGAAATATCTTTACCGGTTACTGATGCCATGAAATCAACAAATCTGTAGGTGCCGAACAGCATCGCCATAAAACATATTCCGGCTGACTCAAAGGCTGCTTGATAATTACTGGCCAACACTTGCATTGGCCCTTTGGTTTGGTAGTCATAGCGCTCAATATGGAGTGGACCCAACCCCAAATAGGGTCCCAGTTTAGCACCTACCTCCATAAACTCAGCAGCTGTGCCAGCAGTATGTCGCCCCGGTGCGGCGTCTGCCACGTACATTGTGCTTCTACTCGGGCTGAAAAGGGGATGTCGATATGCTACTTCTTGACCGCATACATGCATGGCGAGTTCATCAGCACCCTTGCCGATACGGGCGGCTGCGGCTCTTGAACCATCTGCCAAGACTTCTCCAAACCCTTGTCTCTTGGCCATTAATTCTAGAAGCGATACAATTGCCCGGGCATTGCCCCAAGTCAAATCGATACCACCGGTAATTCTACTATTGATAAGCCCCTTATCATAACACTCCATAGCAAATGCTACAGTAGATGAGGCGGATATTGTATCCATTCCGGCACGATTACAGATGTCATTGGCTTTTACAATAGATATCAGATCTGCGTTAAGACACTGAGGACCAAAACCAGCAATCGTTTCATACTCGGGTTTGTGAGATTCCGTTATTGAATACTGTTCATCATTTACAATTTTAAGTGTACCCCCACAGGCTATGGGGCAGCCATAACATCCGACCTTGTGTTGCTGATACCTAGTCACACTCTCCGCATGAAGCTTTCCATAATCGGGGAAATCCTGCTCTCCGGATAATTGCCAATTTTTTATAGGGGCAACTCCGCTTTTTATGGCACCGCCGAAAAGCCCTGGTGTACCGTAAGTCTTCAACGTTTCCGCCAAATCGTTTGGTTGTTCCTTTAGAGTTTTTAGAAATTCTGCCCTGAGCTCCTTTAGGCGTTGGGGCTCAGCTATAGGAACTTTTTGGTTCCCGGCAGCCACTATCGCTTTTAGATACTTGGAGCCCATAACCGCCCCAAGACCACAACGTCCCAGCGCACGCGCTTTATCAACTATAACCGATGCTATCAGAGATTGTTTTTCTCCAGCCATACCAATACAGGACACAGACATATTATGAAGTCCCAGCTCACTCCGGAGCATGTCTTCAGTCTCATAGGTGTCATGCCCCCACAAATTGCTGGCATCACACAACTCTACGGATTCATTGGTTATCAGTACGTATACTGGTTTGTCAGATATGCCTGAAAGGAAGACAGCATCATACCCGGCGAATTTGAGGCGCACACCAAAATATCCCCCGGAGTTAGCATTGCCCCATGCCCCGGTCAGGGGTGACTTAGACACAGCCATGTATCTGCCACCCAGAGGTGCTCCTGTCCCGGTAAGAGGGCCGGTGATGAATCCGATGATATTCTCCGGTCCCAGAGGGTCGACACCTCTACGTTGTTGCTCAAGCAGGACTTTAACTCCAAAACCATAACCACCAATCAATCGGTAGCAATCTTCATCTCTCAGTTTCTGTTCCGATACCGTGCCTCTGGTTAAATCTATAAAAAGGGTTTTCCCGAGATATCCCCCCAACATACTTGGGCCTCCTGTTTTCTGCACATCTTTATTCCGCAAATAACATTATCGTTTACTACCGAAAAGCATCCTACTCGACGCCAGCATGCCTTGGCTGATGAAGTAAAAATCCCAATATTTCTAAACTCTGCTAGTACAGCGACAAAGTTGAGCGAATATATATAAACACCTTAATCGCTAGCTCCGGTGATCTGCTTGTGGGCATCATTGGCAACAGACCAGAGCAGCCTTAAGGCCGTACTTAATATTATGTAACGGAATCCTCGTCTCTTGAGTTCCAGCGCCTGATTAATATTCCCCACTGCAGATCCAACAGCGATGTTCCGCTTCGTTGCTGCTCTCAGTATTTTGTCTATTGCTTCCTGTATTATAGGGTGATCGGTTTGTCCTGGTACCCCACAATGTTGCGATAAATCCATAACGCCGATAAATGCTACATCAATTTCGCTGACATCCAGGATTTCATCTATGTTCTCCAGCCCTTCTTTATCTTCAATATGTATAACCAGCATGGTATTTTGGTTAGACCAATCCATGTACTCCAAAAGCGGAACCTGACCGTAACCTGCAGCTCGAGGACTGGGAGATAGCCCCCGCTCACCGAGTGGCCAATACTTTACTGCTTGCACAGCTTTTTGTGTGGCTTCAGCTGTACTTACCCCGGGCACATGGACTCCCATGGCTCCTATATCGAGGTAACGAAGTATTAGAGAGGCATTATTGTCTCTAACCCTCACAAGTGGTATTACACCCGACACATCAGCAGCCCGAACCATATCCTCAACAGACTCAGCCACCAGCGGTGCATGCTCAGTGTCAATCATGATAAAATCCAAGCCAGCACTACCCAAGATCTCAACTATGGACGGGGTAGCTGTGGTTACAATTGTTCCCATAACAGTCTTCCCATCACGTAACGCCTGTTTGGTTCTATTTTGAGATATATATCCCATGGTTATTAATCGCTTTATCTAAATTATTCCGGATATATAATTAATCTCTCGAAAACATAACTTTTAAATTGGAGTCAACTCGCAACTAGTCAATATAGTCCGCGTAACATCACTGCACAGGTGGCTTGATACCTGCCGGGAATTTCCCCTTTATTTCATTTATGAACTCAACCGTTCGGTCGACTACTGCTTCTATATATTTTTCACCTTTATCTCGAGAAGCAATTGTAGCATCCCCAATTATGCCTAGCTTAAGGTCTTTGTACTCGGGCATTGAAAAGGTACCCTCATCAAATCGGCAGGGTTTGCACATGGAGGCTTCCGATGGTGACTGTACAAATCTACTGTCAATCATGCCGCTGGATGTCTCCTTTGCCGCTTTGCTCATATCAATATATTGTGGATGTGTGCAAAGTCCTATGGATGTCTCTGCTTCGTCAGCGTGCCAAAACGGTGTCTGAAATAGCTGATTGTGAATATCCTTAACCATATTCTGGAACATAATTGAGACCACAAAGTATCCCTCAAGCCCTAGCTCCTGCACTGTATAGTTTGCCATGAATGCCTGACCATGTCCGAAAAAGAGGACAAACTTGTTATAACCGGCGAGGGCAGCACCGCGAATGATGTCCTTGATCATAGCCCGTGCAGTGTCATTTTGTAAAGGTATTGTTCCCTGGAAATAGTAATGATGTGCGGGATGAGCACCATACCAAGGGCAAGGTAGGAGCATGACTCCAGTTTTTTCCGCAACCTTCTCCAACATTGGGAAAAGCTGTAACGTATCGTGACCGGTTGGCAGATGCGGTCCATGTTGCTCAATTGATCCCAGAGGAATAATAGCAACATCACATTCTTTGGCTCGCTCCACAATCTCAGGCCAACTTAAGTATTGCCACCAGTACTTCGCTTGTTTCTCATCTTGCATTAAAATTTCCCCCCATAATATTTGGGCTACACGCCCTCGCACAGGTATTTTTACTTTCAGTCGTGTAAGATGTTCCCCTTATCCAGATATGGTGGATATCTAACATGTTTCCGCATATAGAGCTATCATGATTTAGTTATCATTAGTATTTAATCTATCGACTTCTCCTTGTTTTTGTTTTTCTCCATCGCCTTCTCCAATCTTATGCAAACATTTTCCAAGTGCCTTCTCACTGCCCTTTCTAACAGATGCGGATCTTTGGAACGCATTGCCGTCAGTATGTCCCAGTGCTCTTGGTAGGACTCGTGGGTATGCTCAAGGATAGTCCCTGCAAATGCTCTTATTCTGGCAAAATGATC
>Ga0180432_10003984_pt1 | contig 20665 bp, 36 predicted proteins | sample SS_ome_10_FD_132414 | JGI IMG/M metagenome (GOLD analysis project Ga0180432, IMG submission 132414) | Hypersaline lake sediment archaeal communities from the Salton Sea, California, USA - SS_1_MS_2 metaG | ecosystem: Environmental > Aquatic > Non-marine Saline and Alkaline > Hypersaline >...
ACAATCGCCCTCGGCTCAATCGGTTGTTCAAACTGGTTGAAGACCATTCTATCACCAAAGTTGTGGTAGAGCATAAGGATCGGCTCACACGCTTCAATTTTGGGGTTTATGAGCGTTTCTTTAATTCTCATGGTGTGATAATTGAATGCACCGAAGACAAGCGAGAGAAGACCTACGAGCAAGAACTTGTAGATGATATGATTTCGCTCATGTCTTCATTCTCGGCTAAGATTTATGGCAAGAGAAGTGCGGAGAACAGGAGGAAGAAAAAAGAGGCGGCGATGAAAATGGGGGGTTCAGAATGAATAGGAAAACTGTAGCGGATTATTCAGAATTGGTTTCTCAATGGCATCCTACAAAGAATGGTGATTTAAGACCGGATGAAGTTAGTAGAGGTAGCAGCAGATATATTTGGTGGCAATGTGAGAATGGGCATGAATGGAAGGCATCGGCAAACAACAGAACAAACAGTAACCACCGAAGGGGGTGTCGAATATGTTATGTTTTGAAAACACAAAAGCGTCCGTCTAGGGAAGTTTTTTTGGACTATTATAGCAATCATACCTTCGCTGAATGTTGCAAACATTTTGATGTTAATCCTGGGAGGATTTTTAAGTGGCGAAAGCATTTTAATGTTGGAACTAAATTAGAATTAAGGAATGACAAACTTACACTTAGTTGCAAACAGAAACAAATTTTGGAAGGGTCACTTTTGGGTGATGGACATTTAAGCTCTGCGTCCAAGAGATTACCACAATTTAGAGAAACGCATTGTTTGGAACAAGCAGATTATGTGAAGTTTAAGGGAATAGAATTGAGTGGATTTACTAGCAATATTGGGGAAAAGGGGTCCAATGGGAATCAACGAATGGTGTTGGAAACAATTACTCATCCTGAGATAACTGCACTAGAAAAGCAGTGGTATAAAAGAGATGCAAATGGTCACTATATTTTGAATTGGCAGAAACATAGAATTAAAATTGTGCCTCCCGATTTGGATTTAACACCTTTAATTGTTGCTATTTGGTATTGTGATGATGGGTGGCATTCCCCCAAGCGAAGACAGGCTTGGTTGTGTACCAATTCTTTTAGCGAAAAAGAAGTCAAGTATCTTGTGGCTAAACTACAAGGGCTTGATATATCATGTGAGATGGCAATTAACCATAGGAACGAGCCACTAATATACATAGGCTCGCAATCATATCGAGATTTTATAAAAATGGTGTCACCTTATATAACCGCATCTTGTATGCAATATAAGATTGATTTAAGTCATTATACAGAATCACAACATAAGAATTTCAAACCTAAAAAATACTGGTGCGAGGAAACTATTTTCAAGCATTTGTTCAAATTCAAAACATTTCCTAAAAGAGTTCAGTTGGACGGATCGTTGATTGCTGCAATAAAACACAATGGCGGTTTCAAATATTTTCGCAAGAAGTTTGAAAAGAAGATTAGTAATGAATGAAAAATCTAAAAAATCAGATATTGAAAAGATCAAAAAGAGGCAATTCATGTCACCGCAAGATGGTAGCGAGCATGACTTTGATGATCGAATAACAGGTGGAACGTCCTATGATGATTACGCCGAACAAAACAAACAGCAACCAACGGACAAACCCTCCAACGGAATAGATGAAACTAAAACGCAGCAGTAGATGCACGTTGAAATTCGCTACCGAGGCGAAGAGGCAAACACTCAAGACCGTGCTTGAAGAATATGGTCAAATAGTTAATTTCTTCATTGGTCGGTTCTGGGAGAATATCCCTAAAAAGGGCGAATTACTCAAAGACGTAGTGAATCTACCTAACACTTGGTTATCTGCGAGATTAAGAAAAGTTGCAGCCCGTGAAGCGATAGATTTAATCAAGTCAATTAAAGAAGCAGGAAGAACCACTAAGCCCATCCATTCTGGCAAGAGGATGCATGTTTCCTCTACGATAGCAAACCTACAAGTCCGAAGAACTGCCAAGACCTTTGATTGTTGGCTGCATTTAGCGAGTATTGGGAATAACATTATCCTTGATCTGCCGATTAAAGGACACAAACATATCAATCGCCTGATGACACTTGGCAAGCAACTTCAATCATACATCATTACAGAAGATCAAGTTCAATTCTGCTTCCAAATCGAAACCGGCCCGAAGGTAGAACAAGGCAAAGTGGTTGGAATAGATACAGGTATCAACGCTCTGGCGACTATGGATGATGGACAACAGTATGGGACAGAAGTTAAGAAACAAATAGAGCGAATCAAAAATAAAGAGCATGGAAGTAACAAACAGAAAAAAGCACGGAGGGCATTAAAACAGTATATGGACGAAACTGCCAAAGCGGTAGTTTCTAACAAAAGATTGGTCGTAGTAGAAGGTTTGAAGAAAATGAACCAGAAGACCAAACTCACACGGCGGGTGAGTAAAAATATCCGTCGTTCTCTCGGTGCATGGTGTTATCGTTACTGGTTAAACAGGATACAAATGGCTTGTGAATGGAGCCGTGCTTCATTCCGCACAGTTAATCCTGCGTACACCAGTCAGCGATGCTATGCATGTGGTCATACCGAGAGTGGAAATCGTAACAGAGAGATATTTAAGTGCAAGAGTTGTGGCTATACTTGTAATGCTGATGTTAATGCAGCCAAGAATATCTTGTTTCGGTTTCTAAGTGGGCCTTACGGTGCCGCTTACAAACCTCCTGATCTTGACAAATCCCTTGTATTTTGCTAGGTTAGATTTTTATAGATTTGGAGGAACGGTTCGTTCAACTATTTGCAACGACAACAAATCATCAAAATCCCGACTATGCTGAAGTCGGGCGGTGTGTTTGTCTTTAATACTTTCTATCAGGCCAAGAACGGTTCTAGAAGATACACAAACAACAACTCAAACACTGGGGGAGTTGAGCGATATCAGGTGATGGGCGACCATATCATACACCGTTTGGAGCCGGAGGTGCAGACTACGCTATCCAACACAAAATCAAGATCCGGCCCATTGAAGTTATTGTGAAGTTCCTCGGAACCACAGGGTTGAGCTTTGAATTTTTGGGATACAATACACTTTTCGTAAAACTGGAGAGCAAAGAATGACAGCAAAGGATGTTCTGCACAAACTCATTGAAGGACTTGATCCCTATCTCTCCACAGGTGTTCCGAGGGTTTATTGGGATTTGGCCATCACTTTTACCCAAGAACTTTATGGACAAAAAGGGGTGGAGTTGTTAGAATCCGTGCATGAGACTTACGATGGTGCTGTTGAAGCAGGAGAAGAAAAAATTCTACATTCCATCGATTCAGTATCCCAATGTGAAAAATACGGAGCTACAGACGGAGCTTTCCCTAAAGAACTGATCGAGGCTCTAGAGGCCCTTTAATGAATGAATATGATATAAAAATCATTGCTGTCGAGGCCAATCAGACGAACGAAGAGCTTCAGGACATGGCCTGCAAGTTATCGAAAGTTGTTGATGATGAAGGTTTCTTTTTGACTATTTCGGGATACGATGACGATCCTCGGGAACTTTGGGAGATACCAGAAGCCATAGATCTTTGTCAGCGAATCGTGAAAACGGGTCTTGTTTGTGTCTTGGAAACCTCATCCCAGATCAAAGAGTTAATGCCAGAACGTTTCAGGGACATCGATGCTCCTGGTCCTGGTTTGGGAGCTTTCGAAGTTTGGATTTTTGGTGAGGGAAAAATGAAACATGGCGGGGTAGCTTTCAGTCGGGATGAAATGAAAGACTTCTACAACATGCTTTTAGAGGCCAATAAGAGGTTCCAGAAATTCTTTACTGAAAGGAACTGAGAGTGGATCTCAAAAAAGCAACTCTAGATCGCAATAAAGCATTCGTTGAAGCCTTTTCTCCAACGGACACATTCGGATTGGGGATCTTGCTTTGCGAATTATACCAGCAAGAATGGAGAATGTGGTTGATTGGATCGCTGGATTCTGTTTACAAAGAAGAGTTGCCTAACTTCAGGCGGGAGTACGTTGCCCTTCGAAAGAAAATCAAGGATGGTTGTGAACAATATGAGCAATCGTTTGAAGAAATCTATCAGCAACGCGACCAAATCACCAAACTAAACGCACAGAAAGGGGTGCCCTTCTTCGATGATGATGGTTTTCCCATTGGAGGATTCCCCGATGCCTGACCCTCGTATGATGACTTCTGCTTTTTTCCTTTTCGGGACCATCAGGCATCCGGTCGATGCGTCGTTGGGAAAGTCTGATTGATCTTGCACTAGAAATGCAATATGCTTTTCAAAGTGGAGCTAATCAATGAACGATTTGGAAGAACATGATGGAGAAATATGGGATCATCAATATAAGAAATCGAAATAAGCATAACAACAATTACGGCCAAAATTAAAAGGAAATCTAAAATGTATCCCCCTGGCTGTTACCCCCGAGGAGATTATCCCGACTGGGAAGAAGATCAAGATTACGAACCAAAACCACCGACCAAGCTCACACACAAAGAGAAAGTTTTTTGACTATTGTTTATGCTTTCATTATTTCAATGTTTGTATGGATGCCTTTTGTGCTAATATGGTTGTGCGGGCAAGAATGCACTGTGGAAGCATTCATGGGTTGCGAAATATTGGTTTTTCTTGGACTTGCTGCACTCACGTTTGGGCTTGTGGTCTTAGGCTATATTGCGTATGGAATTTTCCTGTTTATTTTTTGTTCTGTGCTTTTTGTAGCGATGATTTGGGAGATGATTATTGATGACAACATTCCTAACCGCCGATTGGCACTTGGGCGAAGACCGACTTGAAATTATGCAAAGGCCTTTTATCTCTGCAAAAGAGATGATTTTTGGTCTGATTCAGAGACATAATGAAGTAGTTGGTCCCGATGATGAGGTAATCATCGTTGGTGATGTGTGCTATCAAAAGACTCCCATGTGCCTTCCATTTGTCAAGAAGTTCAACGGACGCAAGACGCTCATCCGAGGCAACCACGACAGGGTTTTCTCTGATGAAGACCTTCGGCCCTTTTTCGAACGGATCATCCCGGATGGGGGTGGCATTGAACTTGAGGTGGACGGGATTCCATGCTATGCTACACATTATCCGACTCAAGGGAAGGTAGACCGCTTTAACTTGGTTGGACACATTCACATGACATGGAAGCACCAGTTGAATATGCTCAACGTCGGTGTGGATGTTCACCATTTTTATCCCCTTCCACTCGATAAGGTGCCTTTTCACTTCACAGCAATTAACGAATACTACGATGAAGATGTTTGGGTGGCGTATCGTGAAGTAAATAAAGACTACCGGGGTATTCGTGGCAAACCGGGCCGGTATTTTCAGGAGGAAGGAAATTTCATCTGGGGACCGAGGTTAGGCGAATCATGAAGAGAAAAGAAGTCATAAGGCTGGCTGAATCCCTTGGTTGGAAAGCCTGGGGTAAACTTCGCAAATACCGTGGAAGTAGCTACCAGTGTTTTCGTCGTGGCAACGATTATGCGTGGATCGGTTTGTGGTTTGTCGAAAGAAGCTGTGAACCCATAGCACAGAATTTTATAATTAGAAGCCAAAAGGAAGTTAGGAAATTCTTATCATAAAGGAAAATTGGCATGACCCAATGGTGGAATTGGCACGGAGAAGATGAAGATGCGGTCGAACCACCGGAAGAGTCGTCCGGTGCGTCCGATGGAGGTTTTTGGTTTGAACTTTTCTTTTTTGGTCTATTGATCTTTTGTTTTCTATATGCTTGGTGGAATACTCAATGAAAACAATCGGAATTATCGGAAGTCGAAAAAGAGATGCGGAAGACGACCTTAAGGCCTGTGCTAAGGTTTTTGAGGATATCTACGAAGAAGGTGACCGATTGGTCTCTGGTGGTTGTCCAAGAGGTGGAGATCGTTTTGCAGAAGTTATTGCAAGACAGATGGGACTCACCATTGTTATCCATTATCCCAACTGGAATAAATTTGGCAAAAGGGCAGGCTTTAAAAGAAACACTAAGATTGCAGAAGATGCCGACGTGTTGATCGCCGTCGTTGCTGCCGACCGTAAAGGCGGTACAGAAGACACAATCAAGAAGGCCAAAAAACTGAATAAGGAAATCATAATCGTGGAGCCCTAAGAATACAGAAAAAATCGAACTTAAAAAGGTCGGTAAACAAACCCCTGGCAGATTCGATGCCATCAATCGATTTCGTGAACAAGTGCCGTTTACAGCAAACCCAAGAGATAAGCTTAATTACATGAGACATATGTTCCTTAATTACGATGAAGAACTAACAAAGAAAAAACCGCTAAAAAAAATCTAGACAGTTGTGAAGGAATAGAAATTTGGAATAACTTCATTAAAGAAGTTCATAAGGCTCATATTAAGTTCGTTGTGCATCTAACAGGCGAAGGACAACCAGAGGATTTACAAGAACGAATGGAACTAATCAATACGGCCCGTGAATGGTTCCATGAACATTGGCATCAAGGTGCCAATATGTGCGGTTTTCCAGGAGAAACAGAGGAACAATATGCGGTAGAAAGAGCTGCCTTTGAAGAACTTCAACATGAAAAGTACCGTCGTGTAGCATAGGCGGCAATCCTGGCGAGATTTGGCAAGCATGAAACCCAAACGAGAAAAAATGTCTAAATCCCGTGGCAATGTAGTCACGGTTGACGAAGTGGTCCACGGGATACATGAACTAACCCCAGGCTATGAAATTAGGGATATGTTCGGAGCCCTTATCGATTTTAAGCAATGGGGAGTTTGGCAAGATAAAGCTAAAAACGGTTTCTTCTACACTTCCACTCGATCCCACCGACAGCCTGTATTCCTTTGCTGCGAAGAAGATGGGGGAGAATGTATCCTGCTGATCGATGGAAAAGAGAAAATACAGCATCCCGATCTTTTCTGCGGTCAATATGAAAGATGACGAATCGGATTTTGTTGTTCTTCCCTACGTAACAAACCTGGAAGATTTGGAAAAATAAATTTCACGAAGATTTTTCCCAATCCTCGGGCTCTTCCTCGTACAACCGACGAACAACTTCCGCAAGAAGTTCCTGAAGATCTGGCAAGTTCTCGTCCAGAAATTCAAAAAGCTCCTGCTTCCGCTTCGCTCTCTCTTCTTCGCTCAATTGATCCCGTTCACACATTTTAGACCTCCTCTATAAGTAAGGCCCAAAGCCGAAAAATGTAGATAACGGCTAGTGTGACAAATGATCCGAGAAAGGCCCTCCCCCGGCTTCGCCGGGGGAGGGCCCTATTACTTCGGATTACAAGGGGACTGAAAACCCGTCCCCAGCAATAGGGCGACGGCAAACGACAGCAATCCAAGGACGATTGAAAGTCGCAACTAAAATTGAAACTCGCAACTAAAAAGCCCTCCCCCGGCAAAGCCGGGGGAGGGCCTAGCCCATGGATTCTTTGGGTACATAAAGAACCCAAGCACTTCCCAAATCCCAACAAGGCATTTGGACAATAGGCCGAGCAGGATTCGAACCTGCGACCAAACGATTATGAGTCGTTTGCTCTAACCAACTGAGCTACCGGCCCTTTGTAAAAGCACTCCCCGGCTTCGCCGGGGGAGTGCAACGGATTTGGAATTATCCCTATTCAGCGACTCCTCTACTTTAAGAACAGAAAATGGGCCCCCTCCTGAGGGAAGGGGCCGGGTGAGACATCCATGAACGGCATCCCCTCCATGTTGTGAACAGACAGACAAGCCCCGTTTGCCGCAAAGCGGCAAACGGGGCCTATCTAAGGAACCTTAAGGACCTTTCGCATCTCTCAACCTCCATGCAGTACAACGAATAATGCTTGGAAACCCACCTCCCCTCCCCCCTAAGGGGGAGAGAAGGTTAGGAAAGGAGAAGCTGATGATTTCCTGGGATTATAGCAATCCCCGAAAACATGTCAACACGAATTTTTTTCCCTCTAGATCGCCTATTTTGTGCATCTTGTTGCTTTACAAAAGCGAGATATTTCCCTACAATAGGGATGTCAAACTCCTATGGTTGGGCCGTTTGGTTCGGGATTCTCTGAGATCAAACGGCCCTTTTTGAAAGGTATAACATGAGCGAAGCGATTCCAGCGGCTTTTGTAAGAGCATATCCAGGCATTTCGAAGCGTTCTGAGGGGCTTGAAACTCCTTGGGCGATGCGGGTGAAATTCTGCGAGAATGATCCCGATTGCGTAATTTTAGAATTAGATGACCTGGAGGCACAGCTTTTTTCGATTGCAAATCCTTCTGCGGAAATGTTATGGCTTGATCCTCGCAAGCTGCTGGGGGATTTGCAAGGGGACGAAATTGCGGGCACGGGTGGTCGCAAGCGGTACATGCTGAGTATGAAGGATGTCCGATTGCTGGTGACGGTGCTTTTGGGTATCTTATCGGAGCGAGGGGACAAGGCCGCGAAGGAGATCGAATTTCCCGCCGAGGACAAGTCGGAGAGATTGGTGACATGAGGGAGCTTTTTAAGGGAAAGTTCAAGGACGTAACTTTTGGCGACACTTCGCATGATTCGCTGGGAAGGGTGTGGGCTCGCCCTGATTATGTTCAAGAGAGCGAAATCGTGATTGTCGAGTTGCCACCGCAGCGGAGGCTGATTCGAATCAATTGCGGCCAACTTCTTGAGACAGTCAATGTGCCTTTGCCCTATCTTCAATCTCTTTTCTTCTTTGATGCCATAGCAGTTGCCGCATCTTCTTCTCCTCACAAGCTGGGGAGGCACTTTTGTTTTTCGCCGTTTTCGAACGTTTACGAGAGTGGCATGTGTTGTCAAGAGAAGGCGAAGAACGTTATTGACGCGATAACGATTTTTTTCGGATCTTCCTTTGATCCGCCGTCTCATTGGAAGCCTAGCATGATCTTCGCCAAGAACTACTTGGACCTACCTTGGAGCAATTCGCCAACGACATACTACAGGGAATTTTGTCATCGTTGGTCGGCATTGGAGATAGACGATATGTTGAAGGTCAAGTGGAAGGAGCTTGGCAAGTGGGGTCGGGAATTGAGTGATGAATATCCAAGCGAATTAGGAAATGTCTACCCGCTTTTTTTCCACATTGTCACACGCAATTCCGTACCGGCGATAACCCGTCATTTCATGTAGAGAGAGCCCCTCCCCGGCGAAGCCGGGGAGGGGCTTATTTTAAGGATTTCGATTCATGAGAACGATAGCAGACTGTAAAGTTAAGGATCTGTATAAATTCAAACGCAATAAATTGGGTCTATATCAAGGACCCGGCAAGTTCAAATTATTGAATTGGAGTCCACTTGCTTTTAACCTGAATGTAAAGATTATCGAGGTGGAGCCTCGGGTACGAACGTTTCGATGGCGATATGGAACGTTAGAGAAAACATACACTTGGGCCCATCCCTTTTTGCAATTTACACAAATTGACAATGGGCCAGGACGGTCGGACAATTATTTGGGGGTTACAGCGACAAAAAAGCCTTGGAAATTTGGCAACCAGATTTATCCTACCCCGTTTCCAAATGTCTATGATAATATGATGATCTGTCAGGACCCGGCGACATCGATTGAAGACGGGATCACGATTTTCTTTAGTTCGTATTTCGAGAATCCATTTCATTGGCCGGGACCGTATGTATGGAACCAAGCTGTTTTCAAGGTTTTTTGTCAAGACTTTTGCAAGAAAGAGGCCGATTGGAGCATTCGGTTTAGCGAGGTTTGGGAAAAGATGACGCAAGAAGATCCTTTCTTCATGCTGAAAATTTCTTGGAAATCCCTGCTTTGGCAAAGTGGGTTGACTGATGGGGTAAAACGAACGACAATCATGGAATTTTTGAATACATTTTGCCGCGATGAAATTATTGGGAAAACATAAAATTCGTGAGATTCTTAGGGCCTATCGTCCCTTGATATGCTTCCCAACGCAATTGCGGGATGCTGAGATCGTAATTCTGGAAATGGAACCGCAAATTCGGACGATTCGATGGGCAGAACAATTTGTGAAAAAACCATCCGTAACATACACATATTGCTGGCAATTGCCATACTTGCAATTTTTCTATACTTGTGGATATTTAGGGATCGCTAGCTCTCCGATATCTATTGATTATGAGTTGGGATATGATTGTTTTTATCGATCTCCCCTACCGAACGTTTTTGACTCGGGATTTGTTTGTCAGAAGAAGGCCAAAAACCTAAATGATGCGATTGGCATTTTTTTCGGATCTTATTTTGAACCTCCAGGTAATTGGATTCTCCCTTCAAAATTCTTGATTTTGGCAGGTTGGGATTACAATAGCAAATCACCAACGAGCGTAAATTACTCAGTAGCCTTGAGCGAGTGGTGGCAACAGAAATCAAAGGATGATCCCGACTTCGTCTTATCGATAAATTTTATCGAAATGGGGAGGCTCTATTGTGCCAATGCCAATTTTCCAGGATCGTTACTTCCTTTTTTGCAGGGGGTTGAACGCAAATCCCGAGAAGAAGAAACACGTCCCTATTGAAATCCACTTCGTTCGGGGATTTTCCTATTCTATTGCCTAAATAATGCATGAGAACATTTAAGCAATGGTTAGAGCAGGCGGCATCTGGGGCGGCTGGCGGCAATTTAAAGAGTCTTGCTTCTCAAGCACCTCCTGATCCCACGGATGTTGGTGGCGAAGAGGAAGAGGCAAATGATTTGATTCAGCAGGCTACCAAGAAAAAAGCTGAAGAGAAAGCGAAGCAAATTGCCAAGGACGTTACTGCGGTAACACAACACATGCAAGATCCGACTGACAAGGACAATGTTAACAAGAGTTTTGACACAGCCATTCAGCAGATGAATATATTAACTTCCAAGATTTCATAACTCTATTAGGTCGGAGGTCAATATGTCTACACTAGTAAAATGGGGTTGTGTTTTATTTATCGTTGTCGTTGTTGTCGCATGTGCTTGTCTTTTTGTTAATACCGAATCCACATGGCAGGGTATCGGTAATCCCGTTGTTCCTACGCCGCCGAACGCATATTTTTCGGATTATCCGATGAACATGGAAATGCGTTCTACACAGAGGCTCAACAAAGAGGACGTAATTTATTTAACTCACAAGGTCACCTATGACGGGACGACCGAGAAGTATCTATATTACATCCGGGTCGAATTAAAGGGTAGTTCTGTTATCTTGTTCAAATGGGATGTTCTCTGGCCTGTTATGGACGGTCTTTTGGAATTGGGTCCCGACAAACCTTTAGAATTTACGCATGAACATGAGAGCCCTCCAACGATGTTCAATGGCAATGTAATGATTTACCAAAAACGTGGCAACGAGAAGGTTTGGAACATGACGCTGAAGAGACCCCAGCTTGGTCCTTGGCCTTCTGGAATGCTTTTACCGGCAGGAAGAAATGAAATTCAGAGAGTGGTTGACTGAGGTTTGGGATTTCCCTTGGCCGGTTCGTCCAGATATTGGGGAAGATCCGACAGAAAAGGATACTCCCCCAGAGCTAACTGCTTCTGGTGATTACATTCTTTACCATGGCACAGCGGGCAGTCTGGCCCGTAAAATTCTAGATGAACGTCGGATTCTTCACGATGATTGGAAGAAGGTTGGTATTACAACTACTCCTAAGGAAGCATGGAGCTATGGGCAGATGAAATCTTTGGATCTTAGAAAAAATGACGATGACGAAGATAATGCTCCCACGGTTCTTCGAGTCATTATTGACAGAGATTGGCTAACCAAGCAGCAGATTCACCGCGAGGTTGGTGGTGCGGGGATCAATACGTGGCTCATCGATGTTCTTGAGATTCCTTCTTCAGCCATCAAGGATATACGGATTCATGATAAGGTCTACTAAGCCCGCTCGCTTCGCTCGCGGGCTTTTTCTTTCTATTGACTAAATAGAATTATGAAGCCATCGCAAATCATAGCACAAGGCGATCCAGAATGGACCAATCCTGACGACATTTTTGTTGGTCGGAATCCCTTTATCACATTTTTATACGGAAAAGTCTGGGGAGTAAATATTGGTCTTCTTTATGAGTACAGTCCGCATAGAAGATGTTTTGCCTAAGGCCGCCCCCAAAACGACATTTGCAACGATGTATCAGCAAAGATTCGATCCCCAGATCAGGAAATACTGGACTCCTGAGTGCCATATGTCTTTTAAGGAATGGCTTTCCTTTACAAATGCTCAAAAGCAGGCTATAATCACTACATAAAGCGGCATTTTTCCCTTGGAGAACTAGAATGTTAGTCGAAGCTGCGATAGGCGATGCCTATGGTGTCGCATTCGAAATGTCTGCCAGCAAAAAGCAGATCCAAAACCACAACAACTTGTCTTACGTCCGTGTAAATCCCTCGTTCATCAAGAAGGGTTGTTATACCGACGATACGCAAATGATGATAGCCATTGTCGAGGCTATGCTATCTGATGAACCTTGGACCACAGAGAACGTTGCGGGTCATTTTGCCGAATGTTTCTCTAGGGACGAACGTCGGGGCTATAGCGGCGGCTTTTTCAACGTCTTGCTGAATTTGAAAGAGAACGGCGAAGGTGGTCCTGGTCTTTTGGCCCGAGTCTCGGGGGACAGCGACAAATCTGGGGCATCGATGCGAGTAGCTCCGCTTGGCCTCTATTCTGACTTGGATTTGGTAAGAAAGAGAACTTACATCCAAAGCTCAATCACCCACAATACTCCCAAGGGCCGAACAGCGGCCTTCGCTGTTGCCTTAATGGTTCACTACTTCTATTATGGATTGGGGCCAAGAAAAGATCTCTATCGCTGGTTTCTTGCGGAAAACGGCCTCATGAAGACTTCTTTGAAACGCTGGGAGTTCGATCCTGACTGTTCTTTCTTGATACAGGATGCCATCGAGAGGGACAAAGAAATGCTGGAGAAGAACTTTGTCGTCGCTTGGCCTGATCGCCGCATTTCTACTTTGGGTTGGGACTGTGTTGCCGCCGCGAAGCAGGCTGTTCTTGAGAACAACACGATGTCGGGTGTCCTGAGACAGGTTTGTGCCTATTCGGGGGATACGGACACCGCCGCCTGCATTGCTTTGGCGATTGCGTCGGTTTGCGACGAGATCAAGAACGACCTTCCCAAGCGGCTTTATGAGGGTCTGGAGAACGGCGAATATGGCCGTGGGTATCTGGAGGATTTGGATAAGCAGCTTTTTGAAAAGCTCTCTTGATGCGGATTCCCGCTTGAGATAGAATAGGCCCGCTCGCTACGCTCGCGGGGCCTTTTAAATATGAATCCTAAATAAGGTATGAGAATTGCCTTATGTATCAGGTCTAATGTCGATTGGCATTCCATGACTCTGGAAAAGTTTATGGTTCAGGCCGACCGATTTTCATCCTACCTAAGATGGCTCAAACAACACAATACGATAATCACGGATTGGAATCGGCTATTTAAACTCACCTATTTTCAATTTCGGGCGAAACTCAAAGAGTTATCTGAAAGCTCATTCAAAAATGTGTTGGTTTTCAAAGGTCTAGAGCAATTGCAGGACTATTTAGAGGACCCTGAGGAGGCTTTTATTGTTCCGATAGACGACGATGATTGGATATCACCCCATTTGGTTCGTGTATTATCTCGGCAAAAGCATTCAATTGTCAACTGGAGAATGTTGAGAAGCCACAAGAAGAGAGCCAGTCATCGTCCATTTAGAACATGCAGTTATGCCGTTCAAAAATCAAAAAATTCGTTGGATAAATCCCTATCTGAGAGAGCTTGCCAAACTGCACAAAGACCTATTGTGGTTCCCCCTCTAACGGGTTACTTTACAAGCTCAAAAATACAGGCTATAATCTGTTTGAAAGAGATTAAGGAAGAGATTATGGATTTTACCTCATTTTGGGCCGGTTTTGCTATCTGTGCTTGTCTTGATTAGGATCATAACATCGAAAGTGGCTGAGTTCTGTGGTCTCAACAGAAGACCCTAGCTGAAACGAAGGCCCTCATCAAGGAACGACAGGAACTAGCGGAATTTGAAATCTTTGAACTCAAAAAATCATGGGGAAACCTCGAAAAAGCAAAAGACGACTTGAAGAAACAACAAAAGAAAATCTTTGGTTTTGCTAAAAGTCTTGAAGCCCGTGCCCAAGAACTAGGCTATCTTGGCCCTGAGTCGTGGCAATCCGACTTCAATGAGGAAAAAGATGAAGAATGATGACGACATTGAATGGATTGAGTTTGATCCCGAGAATGATCCACGAATCAAGAAGGTGCCACCACCCAGAAAATATGAAGGCGACGGTTGTGGCTGGCTTCTGGCCATTGGGTTTATCTTGTTTATATTTCTCTTCATTCTGTGTGCGGGATTAGTGACCTCGCAATAGGGGATTAGTCATGGAAGTTGGATCTATTCTTACCGCCAGTGGTGAGACTTATGTCTCGCGAATCGATCTTATCGACTGGTTCCAGGAATTTGGACCGCAGTTCGAAAAACGGCATTGCAAGCTGATGGCTGATTGGTTTGTTCGTGCCCTGTCGGCTTTCGGAGAATGCCCCCTCGACCTGGACGAAGGGAACTGTTGTGTCTTAGAGATAAACGCAGGACCACAAGACAGCTTCTCTCTCAACGGCATTCACGATGAGGAACACGGCACCTTCTTCAAGATCCAAGATCTGACGATGTTGGCCTTTTATCAGGCCGACGAGGTTAAGAGTGTCTACAGCAAGAGGGAATGGGGTGACATTGATGAAGCGGTCAAAAAGTTTGCTGCGTTGATGGACGAATTTGTCGAAGAAATCAAGGAGGGAACGGACTTTGAGTAATCAAGTCACCTTTATCTTTGTAGAAAGGCTCGGGGGGCACTTTTTCCTCAAGAATCAAATGCGGGATTATCTGAAAGAGCGATTGTCACAATTTCCCGAAGGCTTTCCCCGCATGATTGCCACATGGGTCTACAAATTCCTGGAAAAAACAGGAGAAATGGACTCCGAGGTAAACATGGTTGACGTAGGGAACGATCAACTTTGCTGCGGTATGCTGGATCTAAACGACATTTCTATCGCCTGCCTCCACTCTCCTATCCAAGGCACTTTCTTGAAATTGGATGATTTCTTGGATCTACTTCGAAGTCATTGCAAGTGGGCTTTCGATGCCGCCAAGGAAGACATTCAATCGGGCAACTTGAAAGAAGGTGTGCTTGATGAGTCCTTCGAATTGGCCATTAAAGGGTTCCATGATCTATTCAACACAATGGCTAAAGAGGCAAAATACGATGCGATCAGTCGGAATTGAATGGATGTACAATCCAATCAAGGAAGAATTTCAAGCTCTCTTCGGGGACTACAAACTCATCGTGCGACCGTTCCTCAAAAACTAGAAAAATCTAACCATGAGGTATTCGAGCGACAGGGACCGTAGACTCCTGACTTTCCAGCCCTTTAGCTATGCTCAAGGGCTTTCTTCTGTATCTGTACTTCCGTTTACAGCAGGCTCTTTCAGTTGGAAGAACGTCTTCCTGTAGTCCTCCGGTAAAATACCATCAACAGACAAAATAAAAGAGTAACTTTTCCAGATTTTTACAGAATTTCGACCCCTCCTCGTATTTCCAATAGAGTGGGAAATACGCATCAAGAAAAAAGGAGTCCCAGGTTATTTCCGGCTCTTTAAGCATTTCCGAGTTTTTGAAAATGCAACAGAGGTTGCAGGGAAAATAGCGAAATCCGGGAGGCTCAAAATCTATATCGGCTCTTAAAAGAAAAAAGCTGTAATGGCCCCCCAGGTGGGGGGTAAAAGAAAAAAAAATGAGAGCTTTTTGAAAAAAAATTCCGAATAACTTTTTTTGCAACACGTCGGCCCAAAAAAAATTGCCCCCGGCAACAATGCCGGGGGCAAACAAAAAAATGCCCCGCATCATGCGGGACGCATAATGCGGGGCTGAAACACGACGGCGAGCAACACGCTCGCCAATGGTGGGGCTATGCTGCCTTTTTCATAATCGGATTGCCCTTCCCATCCAGGGGGACAACCACTTTACGGAACTGGGGATACTCGGCCAGGAACTTGCGGGCCTTCCGCTTTGTGGGTTCACTGGCATCGGTCTGCGTGTTCGTGCGTTCACCACGCACAACCGCACCGCATCGAGCCGACTGCTTCTCGACACGGGCAACACACCACTTGACGAAGGCCCCATGCAGGGGACAGTCGGCATCGAGCAGATCAGCAGCTTGCAGGGGGCGACGGGCATCGGCCATAATGGAACTCCAGGCTAGGGGGTGAACAGAAGATCAGGTAAGTGTACGGGTATCCAGGGGAACGAAAAAGAGCCCCACCCGCTCCCTTCGGTCACGGGTGGGGCTTTCCCCTAGTCGATTATCTCTTCCACGGTCACGTTCTTGACGCTAACTGATCCTTTGCGAGGCTGCCGGGCAAGCCGGGCGAGAACGTCGTCCTTGACGCTCTGCAAGGTTTCCTCGACCACCGGCAGGGCATCGCGGAGCGAGTCCTTACCCTTGCCAGTCACGGCGATTGCCTCGCCTGCGGCTCGCAAGAGGGCGGCCTTTGCCGCTTCCCTGGTGCATCCGCAGTACGCAACGAACAGGGCGAGCGTTTCCTTGAGGGGAACCGACACGGTGGGCATCGTGTTGTAGTCTTTCCCCACTCGGACGGTGCCGTGGACATGAACCACGGCATCGACTTCATGGTTGCCAGGGGCGATCCGATTGCGGGTGCCCTTCTCGGCACTCCACTTGTCAAGTGCCAATGCGATCAAGTCTCTCATGCTTGTGTCCTTTCGACTAAGGGAACGACCAAGCAGGCGACCATCGCCCGCCTCTATTCTATACCCGGCGATTGCCGGATGAGCTTTGCAAAAAGAAAAGGCCCCCATCATGCCTGCGGCATGATGGGGGCTTCCCGAGGGGCTACTCGACCTCGGCTTCGGCTTCGACCTCGCGGGCGATCCGCTGCATCTCGGGGCTACCGGGCTCCGAGAGCAACGCAGCGATTTCCGCACCATCCTGCTCGTCGCAGGCATGGTAAAAGGAATCCAGATCGAACATAGTTGGCTCCGTTCGACAAGGGGACACGGCAAGCGACCGTCGCCTGCCTCTACACTACACCCGGCGATTGCCGGTCGGCCTTTTCATGCGGCCTTCGGCAAGGTCACTCGCCGGGCCTTGCCGTATTTCTCTTCGCATTGTGCGAGGGCATCCCGCTGTCGCGAGGCAACGCATCCGAACAACACGATCTTTTTCCCGACTACGGCACCGATCCGGTAGCCGGTCGAGCGGTTGCCGCAGACAACCGGGGGGTAATGGCCGGATCGACAACCGGCCAGGACTCGTCGCCGTTCACGACGCACGGCACAGGAAACAACAGGTAGATTCATAGAAGACCTTTCGTGAAAAAATGAAAAATAGAGGGGTCGCTGACTTTTCTAAGGGTGTGATGGGCACACCTACCCGTCAGCCGTTGTTTACCCCTCCAGTGGAGGCGGCGGGAATTGAACCCGCATCCGGTCGAGTTGCCGGGCGACCAGGGGCCTTTGCCTTGGGCTTTTGTCCCCTTTGGGTTTCCACACCCAGGTCACCCGCTCGGCTCGCCGTCGAAACCTGTCGCCCCCTAGACTCTGGTACGACACACTGGACCCAGCCCCGACTCGATGGACTCGGGGGTTGTCAATGCTCTGCCGCAGCGACCGCAGCGATTCGCGTGCATTAGCCGGAATCCGGCCTGCTCGATGTCGGCTCCGTGGTCTGCCCAAAGGCAAGCGAACACCCGACGAACGAGGCGAACCGGCCAGGAGTCGGCAGTCATGCGACTCTTGGCCGTCAGCTTGACCGCTCCTGTCTCCGGGTTCAGCATTCCGACATAGCTATAGTCGGAGAGGTTGTCCGGTCCCGCAAGCATATTGATGAAGTAGGCATCGCCATACTTCCCATTGGCTTCACGGTAGTTGATACGGAAGGTGTAGTGGGGCTTGCAATCTCCCTTGTTGGCACGAAAACCATCCGGCACGTCCAGGGTGAAGATCACCCAACGACCACCCGCAAGAATGAAGTCTCGGTCGATCATGTTATGCCTCCAAATGAACTAGGTTCTACACTACACCCGGCGATTGCCGGGTGAGCTTTTAGAATGGAATGGCATCATCCCGCTCGATTGGTAACCAGTCGGTTTCCTCTTTTGCTGTCGGGTCTTCATACCCCTCGACTAGGGCTACGGCCCGACGCATCCGTTCTTCAAACTCGTCGTCAGTTTCCTCTTGGGTGGTCGGTTGTTCAGTAGCCTCGATTTCCTTCTCCAGAGCGGCGTGAATAATGCCCATTTTCCAGGCAATCAGCCGCAGAACGTGCTGGTCGAGAACGTGGTCGCTGACCAGTCGGACGATCTCGCACCGCTTGGCGAGTTGCCCGATGCGGCAGATGCGATCTTCCGCTTGCTGGTTCAGCGGTGGTGCCCAGTCCATGTCGATGAAGATTGCCTTCCAGGCACGGGTGAGGGTCAAACCTACACCACCTGCACGAATGGTCACCGCTACACCCTTCAGCCTGCCAGCTTGGAAGTCGTCCACGATCTGCTGACGACGGGCAGGCGACACGGAACCGTCGATGTATGCCCACCCCTCGCGGCTACCGATCCGGCGAACCGGGGCAACGTGAGCAGAGAAGACAACCAGAGGCACGTCCTGCTCTTCGTGGTCTTCGACCATTTCCTCTGCTGCCTCGATGCGAGATTCAGCAAGATCGGCACGAATGGTCGAGAACTCTTCAAAGGGAGGAAGCTCCCGTTGGTTGGTTATCATTTCGCCCCACTCATTCCACAAGTCGTCCATGTGGGACCGCAGGCGATTGGGCAGGGGCACCGTGACGGTGGTGTACGTTTTGTCAGGTAGGTCGGGCAGAACCTCGGCCCGCTTCCGTTGGAGCATGACCCGTCGCATTAGTTCAGGCACGATGGGTTTGGGAGTGCCGAACTCATAGCCAACGAACTTTGTCCTGCGATAGCCGATGAACTTTTTCTGCCCGTTCATCTTCTCGATGAACTTGGGGAACGTACCAAATACGGTACGCTCCATGCAGAGACTTGATAGCACACCCCACAAGTCTAGTGGACGGTTCTCCAGTGGTGTACCACTGAGCCCCCACACCTTGCCGCAGAGGCGAGCCAGTCCATTGACCTTCTTGCTGCGTCCTGCTTTGTAGTTCTTGACCTTGTGGCATTCATCCACTATCAGGATGATGCTTTGGCAAGCCGCCTTTGTTTCGGCAGGGATATGATCCATCATTACTTCCCATGCCTTGGCATCCGGGTGCTTCTTGCGAGGTTGCAGCCAAGTCGGCAGAATGTCATAGTTGATGATGACCACTTCGCCAGCGGCAGGGAACCGGAAGCTGTTGCGACCAGAGAGGACAACGGGAGTGAGGTCAGGTCGCCACTTCTTGCATTCTTTCTCCCAGTTATACTTGAGGGAGGCAGGCACGATGCAGAGGCAAGCCGCGTTGTCGGGCAGGGCAACCAGGGCTTCTACTGTCTTGCCTAGCCCCATTTCGTCGCCCAGCAACCGCTTGATGCCGCGAGTCAACCAGTCCACACCGTCCACCTGGAACCGGTACAACCCGTCGCGGGTGGCTTGCTTCGCCCGGCTCGATTGTTCATACTGCCGCAGTTCCGGGGCGACGGTCAAGCTGAGTCGATCAGCCAGTTCCAGCAACCGGGCACGGTCGCCAAGTTGGAGTGAGACTTGCCAGCATTTCGCCGTGCCATCCCATCGGGCACCGGGCATCGCCCGGTAGAGGTCGAGGTTGTCTGCTTCGTAGGGAGTGAACACCTGACCACTTGCGGTCAGTTCGCGGCGACCGTTGCCGGTCGCGGCTCCGATCTTCACCGGAACGCAGCCACGGCAGTAGGTATGCCAGTCGCCGGGCTCGCCGTGGCAATATCCTTCACGGACCTCTACCATCGTGTTGCAAGTCTCGCACCGCTTCCGAAACTTGTTGGGGAAAGTTCGCATTTTCTTAAAGCCTCCGTTGATGTCTACTTCTAACCCGGCGATTGCCACTCGGCCTTTGCAAGTGCATAATGCTATAACTCTAGTGTGTATAGTCCACTACCGGCGAAGTCGGATAGTGTAGGCGAGCGTAATGCGGGCAGGAACAAGACCCAATAACAAGAAAAGAGCCCCTCCCCGGCATAGCCGGGGAGGGGCTTTCACGTTATGCCGCAGGCTTTACCGAAGCGACCCGCTCACAGCAGGCGACACGGACCCGATCATCCGGTCGGTAGGTGACCGATCCATGACCGGCAAGATCGAAGACAATGCTGGCTAGCTTGTCGTAGTAGCATTGTTCCTCGGCCTCGGCCTCGATCCTGGCACGTAGCAGTCGCCGGTTCTGCAACTTGGGCCGCTCGGTCATAGTCGGGCCGAGGTCCGCAACCTCGTTGTTCATCCGATGAATACCGACAACTCGGCCATAGCCCATGATGTAATCACCAACGACGACTTGATTTGCTTTGACGTGCATAGTTCACCTTTCTAAGTTAGGGGAATGAAACTTGACTCTACTCTGTAACCTGACGATTGCCTGATGATGTTTTCAAAAAATGGGCCCGGCTCCCTTCGGCCACCGGGCCCACCCTAGCACGGAGGACTTTCTTGTTCGGTTGCCCCGGCTCCTCTCGGTCACCGGGGGCAGGGGGAACTATGCAACCGCCTTGACTTCGGGGACGTAAAGCAGGTTGTAGCTGCCGTCTGCTTTGATTTCCAACTCC
>Ga0180432_10003985_pt1 | contig 20664 bp, 15 predicted proteins | sample SS_ome_10_FD_132414 | JGI IMG/M metagenome (GOLD analysis project Ga0180432, IMG submission 132414) | Hypersaline lake sediment archaeal communities from the Salton Sea, California, USA - SS_1_MS_2 metaG | ecosystem: Environmental > Aquatic > Non-marine Saline and Alkaline > Hypersaline >...
ATCCAGACCCCAGAAGCCCTTCTCTCTCTTCTCTCTTCTCCCCCGCACCGGCTGTGGCCGAGGAAAATGCAGCCCGGAGCAGGCCGGCGGACCTCGAAAATGACTACAGCGCGAATACCTCGAAGTCCGCCATAGCCCTTGCATGGGCCAAACAGGCGAAGGCGGAGAGTGGAGTGCCGGTCGGCTCTGGTCCAGGGGGCGCGAAGGATTCCGTGGTTGCGTGTTGGAGTATCGAAAACCCTCCATCGCTGCATACGTGATCCCGGAACCCCTCCATCCCCGCATCCCGTTCGCCTTCCACCCATTCCTCGCTCCGCGAACGCGCCTCCCCCCTCCCAGGCCCCCCCGCCGATCTTGTACCCTCGAAAAGCATGCCTCGAAACGAAATCACGGAATGCGACCCCTCGCGGGCGCACGCCCTGCTTCGCCCGACGATCGTCGTGGCCGCGGCCGCCGCCCTGGCCCTTGCCGCGGGCGCCGCGGCCCTTCTTCTGCCCATGCGCGAGTGGCTGGCGCTTGCGCTCGCGCGCGTGGAAGGGCTGGAAGAGGGCGCCGCCTTCGTGCTCCCCTTCGTCTACATCGTCACGGCCGTGCTCCTGCTTCCCAGCTCCGTCTTGACCCTGGGCTCGGGATTCCTGTTCGGGACGCCGGTCGGTTCCGTCGTGGCCCTCGCAGGCAACGGCATCGGCGCCCTGGCCGCCTACGCGATCGCCCGGACGCTGGTCCGAAGGAAGGTGCTGGCCTTCATCGAGACGCGCCCCCGCCTTCGCGCCCTCAACGAGGCCGTCTCGAAGGATTCCGTCAAGATCGTCGCCCTCACCCGGCTCAGCCCCCTCACCCCTTTTCCCGTCTGCAACTACCTCTACGGCGCCTGCGGCGTCAACGTCGCGCGGTACCTCGCCGGGACCCTTCTCGGCATGCTCCCCGGCACCGTCCTCTTCGTCTTCGTCGGCTCCACACTTCGCTCACTGGCCGAAACCGCCGAGGCCGGCGCCGGCGGCCTCGCCGCCCTCGCCTTCCTCGTCGCGGCCGCCCTGGCCAGCGTCTTTCTCGCCGGCGGCGCGTACCTCTTCCGGAGACGCGCGGCCCGGCAGGCCTGAGGCCCCCGCGGTCCCGGGGCGGGCCCAGGGATTCCAGGGAGCGGATCGCGTTCTCCACCCGGATGCGCCGGTGGTTCCCCGTCAGGTCCTCGGCCTCGTCCGGGCCGGGGTGCACGACCACGTACCTCGCCCCCATGCGCCGGGCCGCCTCCACCGACGAGGCGATCTCCCGCACGCTGCGCTCCCTCTCCCGCGCGTCCGAGGCGCTGACGTCCAGGGCCGCCCCCTGGGGCGCGTGCACGGACACCGCCTCCATCCCCGCTTCCTCCATCCGCCGGCAGGCCTCCTCCAGGCGCCCGCCGTCCTTGTAGTCCAGGTGGGCGATCAGGCCTTCCCGGTCCCACAGGGACCGCGCCGCGTCGCCCGTCTCATCGAGAAGCCGCCCCAGATCCGCCGGCGGCCGGGTCTCGAGACGCGTATAGTCCGCAAGATCGCAACGGGATACGTAGACGGCCGAAGCCCGCTCCAGGGGCCGTCCCCCCAGGTACTCGGTCATCCGGTCCTTCACCCGCGGATCGTGATGGATCGCCCTCATGTCCCGTCATGCCCTTCGGACGAAGCCGGAACGCTCCGCCGGTCCCGGCGTCCCCTCCGCCCTCAGGCGGACGTCCGTTCGAACCGCGCGAAGACGGCCGTGGCGTTGTCCTTGCCGCCCGCCTCGTCCGCCGCTTCGACCAGGCGCAGGCAGGCGTCTTCCGGGGCGGCGTGGTCCTCCAGGATCCCGCGGATCCGGTCGTCGGGAACCTGCCCCGTGAGGCCGTCCGTGCACAGCAGAACGCCGTCGCCGGGATGGAGGACGACCTTGCGCACCTCGACGAAGAGGTCCTCCTCCTCGCCGCCCAGGGTGTTCCACAGCACCTTGTTCCAGGGATTTCCCCGGACCTCTTCCTCCTCGAGCACGCCGCGGGCCTGCAGCTGGCGGGCCACGGTGTGGTCGGTGGTGATCTGCGTCAGCGCCGGCGGCCGGTGGAGATAAGCCCGGCTGTGTCCGGCGTGGACCACGAAGAGCCGCGGCCAGACCAGAAGCGCCAGGGTGAGCGAGGCCGCCATGCCGTCCTTCCCCGGCACGCCCTCGGAGAGGGCGCGCAGGCGCTCGCCGGTGGATCGCATGGCCAGCTTCAAATCATCCAGGAGATCGTCCTCGTCTTCCTCCCGCAGCAGGCCGGACCAGGGCACGAGGTTGAGAAGGTACCTCGGGAGGGCTTCCGCGGCCGAAAGGCTTGCGAGGTCCGGCTCCTTCTGCCCTCCCACCCCGTCGCTCACGAGGAGAAGGCGCCTTGCCGCCTTTGAGAACATCCGGCTTTCCACTTCCCGAGGCAGGGAGGTCTTCTCCACGAGGATCGCGTTTTTCATGTCCCCCAGAAAATAATGATCCTCCCGGTCCTTCCGCTTCCTGCCGAGTGTGGACATGGCGTCCCACGCGACCGTGATCATGGTATCGCTCCTTTCGTCTGCGTCCCCGCCCGGGGGTCCTCAGTTCCGGATCCGCACGAAGAGCCGGTAGGGTTCCGACGGGTCCGGGAACGCCTGCTTGGTGAAGAAGATCATCGTGTGGGAGAGCAGGTCCACGGGACCCGTCTCCGGAAACGTGAAGGGGATGGCGCACCAGGTCCCCATCCCCGGGACCTCCGTCTCCATGCAGTCGTCGACGATCTCCGGGTGCGGCAAGCCGTCCGCCTCGTACCAGGTTCCGTCCGACCACTCGTTGTAATAGAGGTGGCCGTTCTGCAGGAAGAAGACCGCCGCATCGTCGCCCCGGACGAGGGGAGGGCCTTCCATGTTCAAGGGCATCACGTCCCCCGGTTCGCCCGTGTCGACGCCGGCGGGCTGTTCGGTGAGCAGCGGCAGGAACCGGCCGGACGCGCCGGCCTGCACGTCGATCCGCCGGTGCCGCAACGCCGTCGCGGAGCCCGGGGCCCCGCGCGCCTCCGAGATGAAGACGTGGTGCAGGGAGGCCGCGTGAGCGCCTTGTCCCATCACGAAGCGCGTCGGCACGACCCGGACGTCGTGGACCTGGCGGGCGTTGGGAAACCCGAGCGTGGAGACGCCGGTGTCCTCGCCGTCGCCGCTGATCTCCACGGCGGAGGCGCCGTCCCACAGGAACAGGCGGGACTCGTTCTCGTCGAAGGGCGCCCCCTCGTCGAGCGGCGTGCCGTCGCCGTCCCCGATGAAGTAGACGAAGATCCCGCCGCTTCCCGCGTCGAGGGCGACCGCATGCTCCATCACCTGGCCGCTCGTGGACCAGTACGCGTGATGCCAGTCGTTTTCCCAGACCAGCGTGTCGGAATCGGCTCCGCTTCCGGCCGCGGCCGACGGCGGCGAGGCCGGGACCGTCGAGCGGACGATGCCCAGCGGGGCGGTTCGCAGCTGGTAGTTGTCATCGTCGATGCTGTCGGGTTCCTGGACGAAGAGGACGTGCATGCGGTCGAGATCGCTCTGGAAGCCGATCCCGCACATCAGCATGTCCTGGAATTCCCACGCCAGCACGTCCGCCTCGTCGCTCACGGACTGATAGTCGCTGTTCATCCTCACGGGCGAGGGCAGGACGGAGTCCTCCAGATCCCGCGCGGGACCTCCCGGGGGAACCGTCTGGACGATCTGCATGAAGAGGCAGGAAGTCCTCTCGGTGTCGGCGTATTCCTGGAGCCATCCCACGCCGATCCACCCGGCGTCGCGGCTGATGCAGGCCCTCACGTCGTGGACGGGGAGCGTTTGGGGATCGACGTCCGAGCCCGCGTAGTGGTCGATCTCGGCGCGCTCCACGGAAGGTCCGGCGGGATCGACCGCGGCCAGCATGACGTCGCGATCGGGATCCAGGCCGGAGCCCCCCGTCTCGGAGATGAACCCGGACTCCTTCCAGATCACGTAGAGGCGCCCTACGCCGGCGTCCGCCCCGAAGACCGCGTCCGACAGCTCGGCATGGACCCGGTGGGCCGGATCCACCCGCGAAAGCGTGAGCGGATCGTCGAGCCGTCCCGTGACCGGGTTCCAGCGGGCGCATTCCAGCAGGTCGTGGTTCGGGTCGCCGGGCCCCTCGTTCTCGAGGTCCACCACGTAGAGGATCCAGCCGTTGTGGACCCAGAAGGCGTCGAAGTAGTGGTCGTCGGCGTCCAGGGGCGTCGCGGGCGTGAAGACCTGTTCGGCCGAAAAGGTGTCGTCCGCGTTGGCGTCGCTCAGATCGAAGGACGCCGTGTACAGATCCTCGCCCCCCGTCCCGTTGTCCTTGGTCCAGAAGGCCCCCGCGAAGGTGGTGGCGTCCCCGCTCCAGGGCTCCATGTGCATCGGCCCGTTCGCGAACGCCGGCCCGAAGAACTCGCTGAACCAGGAATCCGAGAGCGCCCCGAACGCCTCCACGTCCTGCTCGGTGTCCGTGTCCACGAGATCGGCCGCCGTGTCGAATCCCCAGCGGACGTTCGGATCGTCCGGATCCACGCCCAGCGAGGAGACGCTCCTGTCGAAGTAGGCGGAGTAGAGCCGGTAGTCCACCGAGGCGGTGGTCGGCTCCCTCTCCAGACGCCGGAAGAGGATCACCGCGTCGCCGTCGCGCGCGCCGCCCTCCGCGGCGCCCAGGCCCGCCGTTTCGAGCCACATCACGAACGCACGGCTGAGCGTGAAGTCCCTTTCCACGTCGTACGACTCGGCCGCGATCGTCACCGGCGGCGTGAGCCGGGCGCCGTCGAAGTAGCTGGCCCAGAGATGCTCCCGGGTTCCCACGACGGCCGAGGTGTGGAACAGGATGATCGCCGTCCCGTCCGAGCCGTTCACGAACGTCCGGGGCGCGTCGTCCAGATCCTCGCCGTCCGCGCTGAACGCCCGTCCGTCGGCCGCCAGGTTGTTCTCCTGGATCGGGGTGCCGGGAAAGTTCCCCGTCCCCACGTTGGCCTCGTAGTAGGTGATCGTGTCCCCCTCGTCCCCGGGACATCCCCCGGCCGCCACCGCGGCGGCCAGCGCGAGCAACGTGATCCATGTTCGTCTCGATTCCATCGTTCCTCCCTGTAGTGCAACAAGCGTGCGCCCTCCATCGCCTGCACGTCAGGCCGGGGAGACGTCCCCGCCGAGGTCCGCCATCTCGTCCATCCGCGACGCATAGACGTCGTGGAGCAAACGCCCGTCGAACCTCTGGAATGCGGCGAACATCTCCGCCTGCTCCTCCTCGGACAAAAACTCCATGGCCGGAAGGAAGAACCGGTTGTCCTCCCGCTCGATGTGGCGGGGATAGAACACCGACAGCTCCTCCAGCGGGCCCGCCACGTCCACCACCGCGGCCTCGCCGCCGTCCAGGCGGCGCACCGCGTCGGCGAGATCCCCCGTCTTGCCCCGCGCCCAGACGTGCTCGGCCGTGAGCTCGCCCATGAGCAACCCCAGCTCTTCCGGCAGATCCTTCTCCGCGAGGGCGCGAAACAGGATGTCCTCCTCCTTGCCGTGGTGGCACCGGTCAGCGTAGACCTTGAGGAAGTCCACGGCGCTCCTGAGAAAGCCGAGATCCGGATCGAACCCGCGGCGGATCCGTTCGATCTCCGTGCGGATGGGGGGGACGATCTTCTCGATCGTCCGGTGTTCGGTCATCAAGGGGCCGGCTGGCATCATGGCGTCTCCTCCGAAAAAGCCGAATCCGCTAGCGTCGCAACCGCCATGCCGGAGACGAGGCGCGCCCCCGAACGAGGACCGCTCTCCCCGCCGCTTTGCCTACGGCGATCCTCTTCGCGTTTCGCCCGCCGGCGCCGGCGAAACCGGACGCGCCTCCGCGCCTCCGCGCGCCTTCCCCTTCGCCCGTATCAGAAGGCTACGCCGCTCCCTCCTTTCCGTTTCCGTTTGCGAGGGGGGGGCGGTCGCGCGAAGAGAACCGCGTCCGTGGGATACGCATGTTCCGGAGCCCTCGTTTCCGGTTTTCCGGCGGGGGGCGGGAGGGTGGCGACGTTTCCGCCGCGGGATCCGGATGCGGCATGTGAATTGCAATCTTCCCGAAAGCCCGGCCCGGGGCGGACCGGGGCCGGGAAGCGGGTCCTGAGTCGATGTTCCATCGAAAGGAGGACAGGATGGTGTGGAGATCACGTTTGTTCGACGATCTGGACCGGTTGCGCCGCGGGATGGACCGCCTCCTGTACAGCACGTCGTCCCCCGCGTACGCGCCGGCGGAAGCCACGCGGCTGTCCGACATCCGGCCGGCGGCGCCTCCGGTGAACGTGTACGAGAGTCCGGAGACGTTCTTCGTGAGGCTGGAGCTTCCCGGCGCGGACAAGGACAGCCTGGAGGTGAACATGACGGGCGCGAACCTGACGGTGCGCGGCCGCTACGCGGAGAAAAGCGAGGAGGGGCAGCTGATCCGGGCGGAGCGGCCCCGCGGCGGTTTCGTCCGCACGGTATGGGTGTCGCCGTTCGCGGACCGGGACGCGATCGAGGCGTCGTACCGCCAGGGAGTGCTGCTGGTGCAGATGCCCAAGACGAAGGAGGCGATGCCGCGCAGGATCGAGGTGAAGAGCTGAGACCGGTTCCGCCGGCGGCTCACCGTGCAGAAAGGAGGACGATCCATGGATGTTCCCGTGAAGAGAGGCACGACCGAGGCGGCCGAGGTGGAACGGGCGCCCGAGCGGCCCTATTTCGTTCCGGACGTCGACATCTACGAGACGGACGACGGGTGGACGCTGCTGGCCGACATGCCCGGCGTGGATCCGGACCAGGTCTCGATCGGCGTGGAGGAGGGCAACCTGGCCCTGTCCGGGGCGGTCCGGATGGAGATGCCGGAGGATGCGGCGCTCCGCTACTGTGAATGCGACGTGTGCGACTATCACCGCGTGTTCCGTCTCGGACAGCAGATCGACGCGGACAAGGTGGAAGCGGGCTTCGAGAACGGCGTTCTGCGGGTCCGCCTGCCCAAGTCGGAATGGGGCAAGACGAAGAAGATCGAGGTCAAGTAGGACGCGGGAAGACGAGGGAATCGATCGCGAAAACCCGGACCAGAAAGGAGGTCGACATGGCGTTGCTGCCCAGGAGGTTCACCGAAGGCGCGGACTGGACGCCCGCGCGGTTGCGGACCGAGTTCGACGATCTGATGAGCCGTTTCTTCCGGGGCGGGGGGGAAGGAGGCCTGCTCGAAAGAGGGGCGTTCACCCCGGCCACGGACATCGTGGAAACACCGGAGGAGATCCAGGTGAAGACGGAGATCCCGGGCATGAACCCCGAGGACATGGACATTTCCCTGACGGGGGATATGCTCACCCTGAAGGGGGAGAAGAAGGAGGAGAAGGAGAAGGAGGAGGAGAACTTCATCCAGCGGGAGAGCTACTACGGCTCCTTCCAGCGGCGCGTGCCCCTGCCGGAGTACGCGGACCGGGACAAGGTCTCCGCCGACTACAAGAACGGCGTGCTCACGGTCCACGTGGGCAAGACGAAGGAGGCCCGGTCCAAGTCGGTCAAGGTCGACGTGGAATGACCCCTTCGCGGTGAGGGGGTCCGCCGCTTCAAGGCGGCGGGCCTCGAATCCGGACCGAACCCCTCCCGGCCGGTTCGGGCGGGGGCGGCGCGATCCGCCTCCGCCCGCCGGCGGAGGGCGCGAGGTCGCGGGACGCGGGGGGCGCAAGGGAGGCGGACGGTGTGAAAGAGGCCTTGGCGGTGTGGCCGGGGCAGGCCTACCCTCTCGGGGCCACCTGGGACGGGGAAGGGGTGAACTTCGCCCTCTTCTCGGAGAACGCCGAGAAGGTGGAACTCTGCGTGTTCGAGCCCGACGGGGCGCGGGAGGTTTCCCGCGTCGGGATGCGGTGGTACAAGGACCAGGTCTTCCACTGCTACCTTCCGGAAGCGCGTCCGGGGTGGCTGTACGGGTATAGGGTGTGGGGCCCCCACGCCCCGTCGCGCGGGCACCGCTTCAACGAGAAGAAGCTGCTTCTCGATCCGTACGCCAAGGAGATCGCGGGGTCGTTCCGGTGGAACGACGCGCTCTTCGGCTACACCGTCGGCGGCAAGCGGGCGGACCTGTCGAAGAACCGCCGCAACTCGGCCCGCTACATGCCGCGGTGCCGGGTGATCGACACCGCCTTCACGTGGGCGGACGACCGGCCGCCCCGCACGCCGTGGCACGACACGGTCATCTACGAGCTCCACGTCAAGGGATTCACGGCGCGCCACCCCCGCATTCCCTCCTACCTGAGGGGCACGTACGCGGCCCTGTCCACCGAACCCGCCCTGGCGTATCTCAAGCAGCTGGGCGTGACGGCCGTGGAGCTCATGCCCGTGCACGCCTTCGTGGACGAGCGGCAGCTCGTCGAAAAGGGGTTGAAGAACTACTGGGGATACAACACGATCGGGTACTTCGCGCCGGAGATGCGCTATTCCGCCACGGGCAAGGTCGACGAGTTCAAGACCATGGTCAAGACCTTCCACTCGGCGGGGATCGAGGTCATCCTCGACGTCGTCTACAACCACACCGCCGAGGGGAACCACCTGGGGCCGACGCTCTGCTTCCGGGGCATCGACAACGCCGTCTATTACCGCCTCGTCGAGGACGACCCCCGCTGGTACAGGGACTACACGGGGACCGGGAACACGCTGAACGTGCGCCATCCGCGCGTGCTCCAGCTCATCATGGACAGCCTTCGCTACTGGGCCCTCGAGATGCACGTGGACGGGTTCCGCTTCGACCTCGCCTCCGCGCTCGCGCGTTCCCTGCACGAGGTCGACCGGCTGCACGCCTTCTTCGAGATCATCCACCAGGATCCCGTCCTCTCCCAGCTCAAGCTCATCGCCGAACCCTGGGACCTCGGCGAGGGCGGCTACCAGGTCGGCAACTTCCCCGTGGGATGGGCCGAATGGAACGGGCGCTACCGCGACAACGTCCGCATGTACTGGAAGGGGGAGGGCGGCGTCATCGGGGAAACCGCCTACCGCCTGACCGGCTCCTCCGACCTCTACCAGAAACACGGACGGCTCCCCTACGCCAGCGTCAACTTCGTCACCGCCCACGACGGCTTCACCCTCGCCGACCTCGTCAGCCACGACCGCAAGCACAACGAGGACAACGGTGAGGACAACCGCGACGGCGCCGACGAGAACTTCTCCTGGAACCACGGCGCGGAAGGGGAGACCTCCGATCCCGCCGTCCGGGAGGTCCGCGCGCGGCAACGGAGGAACTTCCTCGCCACCCTGCTGCTCTCGCAGGGCGTCCCCATGATCCTCGGCGGCGACGAGATCCTGCGCACCCAGCGCGGCAACAACAACGCCTACTGCCAGGACAACGAGATCTCCTACCTCGACTGGACCCTCTCCCCGGAAGCCCGCGACATGCTCCGCTTCGCCCGCCGCCTCATCGCCCTGCGAAAACGGCACCCCGTCTTCCACCGCTCCACCTTCTTCCAGGGGCGCGGCATCCGCGGCACCGGCGTCAAGGACATCGCCTGGCTCGCGCCCGACGGCGAGGAGATGACCGACGAGGAATGGAACACCCACTACGCCCGCTCCCTCGGCGTGTTCTACTGCGGAAGCGCCATGGAGGAGACCGACGCCCGCGGACACGAAATCGTCGATTCCGATTTCCTCCTCCTTCTCAACGCACACCACGAGACCGTCGAGTTCCTCGTCCCCGAGAGACTCGGACGCGGACCCTGGCGAACGCGCATCGACACCGCGCGCCCCGGCGGCGCGCCCGCCGGAAACCCCGACGCGGAACCCGGGAAGCTCCGCCCCGTCCTGGGACGCGCCCTCGTCCTGCTCGAAAGACCCGCCGCCCCCCATGCGCCGAAAGACCATGAGCCCTAGACACCCCATGCCCTTCGGGGCCCAGATCGAGGACGACGGAAGCGTGCGCTTCGCGCTCTGGGCGCCGGACGCCAGCGCTGTCGAATTGCTCCTCGAGCGCGAAGGCGGGGAACGGTCCCTGCCCATGACGGACGACGGGGAGGGATGGTTCCGTCTCTCCACCGCCCGCGCCCGGCCCGGCGACCTCTACCGGTTCCGCCCCGGCGGGACGATCCCCGTGCCCGATCCCGCCTCCCGCTTCCAGCCGCGCGACGTCCACGGGCCGAGCGAGATCATCGACCCCCGCGCCTTCGCGTGGGACGACCGCCGGCCCGGACGCGCCTTCCACGAGGCCGTCTTCTACGAGATCCACGTCGGCGTCTTCACCCCCGAAGGCACCTTCCGCGCCGCCGCCCGCCGCCTCGACCACCTCGAGCGCCTCGGCGTCACCGCCCTCGAACTCATGCCCGTCTCCGATTTCCCCGGCGCCCGCAACTGGGGCTACGACGGCGCCTACCCCTTCGCCCCCGATGCGCGCTACGGGCGCCCCGACGACCTCAAGCACCTCGTCCAGGAAGCCCACCACCGCGGCCTCATGGTCTTCCTCGACGTCGTCCACAACCACTTCGGACCCGAGGGAAACTACCTCCACCTCTACGCCAAGGACTTCTTCACCTCGCGCGTCCAGACACCCTGGGGCGACGCCCTCGACTTCGAGGGGCCCCGTGCCCGCTGGGTCCGCTCCTTCTTCGTGCACAACGCCCTCTTCTGGCTCGAAGAGTACCGCTTCGACGGCCTGCGCTTCGACGCCGCCCACGCCGTATTCGACCGCTCCACACCGCACATCCTCGAGGAGACCGCCGCGGCCGCCCGGCGGATCGAAGACGGGAAGCGGTCCGTCCACCTCGTCCTCGAGAACGACGCCAACGAGGCCCGCTTCCTCGCCCGCGACGAGACGGGATCCCCGAGCGCCTTCGACGCCCAGTGGAACGACGACCTCCACCACGCCCTCCACGTCCTCCTCACCGGCGAGAAACGGGGATACTACCGCGACTACCACCCCGACCCCGCCGCCTTGCTCGAACGGTGCCTCCGGGAAGGCTTCGCCTACCAGGGGGAACCCTCCCCTTTCCGGAACGGACGACCCCGCGGCGAACCGAGCGCCCACCTTTCGCCGTCCGCCTTCGTCTCCTTTCTCCAGAACCACGACCAGATCGGCAACCGGGCCTTCGGCGAGCGCATCGACGCCCTCGCCCCGGCCCCCGCCGTCGAGGCCGCCCTCGCCGTCCTCCTGCTCGCCCCCCCGCCGCCGCTCCTCTTCATGGGGCAGGAATGGGGTACCCTGCGGCCGTTCCTCTACTTCTGCGATTTCGAGGAGAGCCTCGCCCGCCGCGTCCGCGAGGGGCGCCGGCGTGAATTCCGCGATTTCCCCGCGTTCGCCGACCCCCGCGCCCGCGAGACGATCCCCGACCCCGTCTCCCCCGGCACCCGGACCCGATGCCTCCTCGACTGGGAGACCCTGGACACGCCCGGAGGATCCCGGAGGGCCGGTTTGATCCGGAGGCTTCTCGATCTGCGCCGGCGCATCGTCGTCCCCGGCCTCCCCGGGGCGCGCGCCCTTCCCCGCCCCGGCCGCCGTCGCGCGACCGGCGTCGTGTCCGTCGCCTGGCGACTGGGCACCGGAACGATCCTGTCGCTGGCCGCCAACCTGTCCGGCCGCGACGCCGGGCTCGACCCGCCGTCCGGCGAGGTCGTCGCGTCCGTTCCCGAGCCGGCCGCCGGAGCCGCGCGCAGGGGGCGCCTGCCCGCCTGGTCGGCGGTGTGGACGACGTCCCGGGAGGAAACGTCATGAATGGAAACGACCCCGTCGCCACCTACCGGCTCCAGCTGCGCGCCGGCTTCCCGTTTCCCGCGGCCGAGGCGATCCTCCCCTATCTCGACGCCCTCGGAATCTCGCACCTCTACCTGTCGCCGATTTTGAAGGCGAGGCCGGGCAGCGCGCACGGCTACGACCTCGTCGACCACGGCGCGATCGATCCCGAGCTCGGGGGCATGGAAGCGCTGGAGCGACTCGCCGCCTTCGCGCGGGCCCGGTCCATGGGCCTTCTCGTGGACCTGGTGGCCAACCACATGCTCGTGGGACCGCCGGAAAACGCGTGGTGGATGGACGTGCTCGAGAACGGGCCGGCCTCCCCCTTCGCGGCGTTTTTCGACGTCGAGTGGGCGCTCTCCACCCCCGGCGGCCGGGGCCGGCTTCTCCTGCCCTTCCTCGGCGACTGGTACGGTGACGCGCTCGACCGGGGCGAGATCCGGCTGGCCTTCGAGCCGGAAACGGGGTCCCTCCGGGCGCGGTACTTCGATCTGGACTTCCCCCTCGACCCGAAGACCTACCCCGCCGTGCTGGAACGCGGCCTGGACGCTTTGAAGGAGCGGCTGGGCCCGGAGGATCCCGGCCTGGTCGAGCTGTACGCGGTGATCGCGGGCTTCGACCGGCTTCCGTCCCGCCTGGAAGCCGACCCCGCGGCGCGCGAGGCGCGGCACCGCGACAAGGAGATTCTCCGGGACCGCCTCCGCGACCTCTGCGCGCGGCGGGAGGAGATCCGCCGCCACGTCCGGGAAGCCGCCGGCGCCTTCAACGGGAAGCCGGGAGATCCCGCCGGCTTCGACGAGATCCACGATCTGCTGGAGAGGCAGGCCTGGCGCCTCGCCTTCTGGCAGGTGGCCTCGGACGAGATCAACTACCGGCGGTTCTTCAACATCAACGATCTCGCGGCGCTTCGCATGGAGAATCCCGAGGTCTTCCGCGCCACGCACGCCCTGGTCCTGGAACTGCTCTCCGCGGGTCTGGTCGACGGCCTCCGCGTCGACCATCCCGACGGCCTCCTCGACCCCTCCGCCTACTTCCACGCATTGCGCGACGCCGCCCGCGCCCGGGGCATCGCCGGGCCCTGGATCGTGGCCGAGAAGATCCTGGCCCCCGGGGAGACCCTGCGCGAAGACTGGCCGGTGGACGGCACCACCGGCTACGAGTTCATGAACCTCCTCCATGGCCTGCTGGTCCGTCCCGGGGCGGAAGCCGCCTTCGACCGCATCGCGAAGCGCTTCACGGGCGAGGGCGTCTCCTTCGACGCGGTCGTCTACGAGGCGAGGAAGGAGGTTGCGCTCTCCACGCTGGCCAGCGAGCTCTCCCGGCTCGCGTCCCTCCTCCACCGCGCGGCCGGCACCGACCGTCACACGCGGGATTTCACCTGGCTGGGCCTCAGGGAAGCGCTGGCGGAAACCGCGGCCTGCTTTCCCGTCTACCGGACCTACGTGTCGTCCCGCGGCGTCGAGGAAGAGGACCGCCTCCGGATCCGCGAGGCGGTGGAACGGGCGCGCGCGATGAACCGGCGCATCGAGCCCCCGATCCTCGATTTCGTGCGGGACGCGCTGCTTCTCGAGACGCCGCCCGCCACCCTCGCCTTCGCCTGCAAGTTCCAGCAGTTCACGGCGCCCGTCGCCGCCAAGGCCGTCGAGGACACCGCCTTCTACCGCTACGGCCGCCTGCTCTCGCTCAACGAGGTGGGCGACGATCCGCGGCGGTTCGGGGTCGCCCCCGGGGACTTCCACGAGGAATGCCGCCGGCGACGGCGCGTCCACCCGCGAAGCCTCTCCGCCACCTCCACCCACGACGCCAAGCGATCCGAGGACGTGCGCGCCCGCCTCGCCGTCCTCACGGAGATGGAGGAGGCATGGAGGATCCACGTCATGCGCTGGAGCCGGATCAACCACCGGCGACGACGCATGCTGGGAAACCGGCGCGTGCCCTCGAAACAGGAAGAATACCACCTCTACCAGATCCTCGCCGGCGTGTGGCCGCCGGGGCTTCCGGAAGCCGCCGGCGGGGATCTCCTCCGCCGCGTCCGGGACTACATGATCAAGGCGTTGCGCGAGGCGGGACTGCACTCCTCGTGGAAGCAGCCGGACGAGGCCTACGAGGAAGCCGTCGCCGACTTCGTCGCCCGCCTCATCGCCCCCCCCGCGGGGAAGAACGCCTTCCTCCTCGACTTCGTCCCCTTCGTCCGCCGCCTCGCGACCTTCGGCTTCCTGAACAGCCTCACCCAGACGGCCCTGAAGATCGCCTCCCCCGGCGTTCCCGACGTCTACCAGGGCTCGGAGGTCTGGGACTTCAGCCTGGTCGATCCCGACAACCGACGCCCCGTCGACTTCGCCCTGCGACGTGACATGCTGGACGATCTCGCCAGACGGTGGGACGACCCCGCCCGGCGTCCCCGTCTCGCCCGGGAGACGCTCGACGACCTCCCGGACGGGCGGGCCAAGATGTTCCTTCTCTGGCGCGGCCTGGACATGCGCCGGCGACACCGCCGCCTGTTCCTGGAAGGGGAGCACCTGGCCCTCGCGGCGCGGGGACCGCGCGCCGGACACGTCGTGGCGCTCGCGCGCACGGGCCCGGGGGGCGTTGCATTCTGCGCAACGGGTCGCTGGTTTCACGGGCTTCTGGGAGGCGAGCCCGGCCTGCCGCTGGGAGAAGCGGTGTGGGGGAGCACTGTCGTGCCGGTTCCGGAAGGCCCGGGCAACGGAGGGTTCAGGAACGTACTCACGGGGGAGTTGCTGGCGCCCCAGGAAACGCCGGCGGGAAAGGTGCTGAGGGCCCGGGACCTCTTCGCGCGCTTCCCGGTCTCGCTGCTGCTCCAGGAAAGCGGGGGAGGGGGAGGGCGGGGTCGTTGAGTCGTTGAGGGATTGTGTGGGTGTGGATTGTCGGAGTTGCGAATTACGGATTCCGGGATTGAGGCACGTAGGCCGAAGTCCCTTTTCATGAACAATCCGGGCTAGCCCTTGCCCAGGCAAGACAGGCGACGGCGGAGAGCGGAGTGCCGGACGGCTTGCGCGGGGCGCGGTTCAGCCGAGTCGCGCCGTGACGGTGATCTCCGCACCTTTCATCAGGCGCGAGAGGGGGCATTCCAGCCTGGCGCGGGCGGCCTCTTCCTGGAGCGTCTTCTCGTCGAGGCCCGCGGCGCGCACCGTCGTGTCCAGGTCGATGCGCGTGACGGCGTAGCGGTCCTCCGCCCGCTCGAGATGGACCACCGCCTGCGTATCAATCTCCCCGGGATCGTGTCCCGCCTTCTCGAGACCCAGGGCGAGCGCCTGGGAAAAGCACCCGGCATGCGCGGCTCCGAGGAGCTCCTCGGGGCCGGTCCCCGCAGCTTCCCGGAACCGGGACGGGAAGGAATACGCCGCCTCGAAGCGGCCGCTGCCTCCGGAAAGCACGCCCTCGCCGTCCTGGTATCTTCCCCTCCACCTGGCGCGGCCCGTTCGGGGGGAAAGGACCTTCCTCGGCGGTTCCTTCCCCCGGGCCGGGGGCTCCTGCTCCTGCTCCCCCGGCCGCGGGGCCGGCGACGAGGGCCGCTCCACGACCTCCACCGTGCTCGCCTGGAGGCCCTTCTCGCCCTCTTCGCGCACGTAGCGGACGGCGTCGCCTTCGCGCAGCGCGTCGAAGCCGCCGCGGAGGACGCTGTTTCGATGGAAGTAGACGTCGCGTCCCTCCAGGTCGCGCAGGAAGCCGTATCCGTGGTCGCGGAGGATGCTTTCCACGACGGCGTTGGCGGACTGGCCGGGATGGGCCTTCACGTTCCCCCGCTGGATCTCCTCCATCTCCTTCAGCTGCCGGCCCATGGAGTCGAAGGCGTCCCGGATCACGGCGTGGAGGGGGTCGTGAAGTCTTCCCCGGCTGGGTTCGCGCTTCACCACGAGCTCGTGGCGGGGGACGGTCACGTCGATCCGCACGCGGAAGGGGTTTCCGAACGCCTGCGCGGATTGCACCTTCTCCACGGCCACCCGGCAACGGATGAGGTTGTCGTGAAGCTTGTCGAGCTCGCCCGCTTTTTCGCGCACCAGATCCTTGACGGCATCCTCGGGCTCGAAACCCCGGAACGAGGTCTCCAGCGGCACCTCCATGGTCTCCTCCCGATGGGATTCGTGTTCGAATGCGCGACGGGGTCTGTCCGTTCGCTACGCTTGCACACCGGCCGGACGGCGCTGCGCCCGCGCGGAAACGCCTTGGATCCGCCTACGTCGGCGGAACGCGGACGTTCTTCGTCCCCCGCTTCCACGCGGCGGTGCAATGGTGGAAAGCAAGTGCAATCGGCGTGCCGGATCCTGTGGTTGATTGTTTGCCTGGTTGGTTGGCTGGAAATCGAGGTGGTGGGTGGTTGGGTGGTTTCTCGGGTGAGGGGGTGGGAGGTTGCCGCCGCTGAAATCTGAAATCTGGATTCGCAACGACGCAATTACACACACCCCCCCCCCTCCTCCAGCACCTCGCGGACCTTTTCCAGCATCTGGTCGGTGGTGAAGGGCTTGGGGAGGAAGGGGGTGCCGGGCTCGAGCATGCCGTCGCGGACGATGTGCTTCTCGGTATGGCCGGAGATGAACAGCGCCTTCAATCCGCTCCACCGTTCCCGGAGCGTCTCCCAGAGCGAGCGTCCGTCCATGGAGGGCAGCATCACGTCGGTGAGGAGGAGGTCGGGGGGGTGGTCGGCGGATTCGAGGAAACGCAGGGCCGCCTCGGCCGTGGGGCATTCCTGGACGCGGTAGCCCGAGTCGCGCAGCTCCTCCGCCGCCAGTTTCCGCACCAGATCCTCGTCCTCCACGAGCAGGATCGTCTCCCCCCGGCCGCGCGGGCCCTCCTCCTCCTCCTCCCTGTCCGCGGTTTCGGTTTCGGCTTCCATCTGGGGCAGGTAGACGTGAAAGCGCGTCCCCTCGCCCGGGACGCTTTCCACCGAGAGGTAGCCGCCGCTCTGGCGCACGAAGCCGTAGACGGTGGAAAGGCCGAGGCCCGTTCCCTTGCCCGGCGGCTTGGTGGTGTAGAAGGGCTCGAAGATATGGTCGAGGATCTCCGGATCCATGCCGCGGCCGGTGTCCGAGACGGAGATCTCCACGTAGGCCCCGGGGGGCATCTCGCCGTGCGGCGGCTCCTCCCCTTCCTCGAGAAGGAAGGGACGCGTGGCGATCTCCATCTCCCCGGCATCCTCCATGGCCTCGCGGGCGTTGAGAACGAGGTTGACCAGCGACTGCTCGAGCTGGGCCGCGTCCACGAAGCACCGCCCCGTTGCGGGCTGGAGATCCAGCCGCAACGTCACGCTGTCCTCCGTCAGGCGGTCCAGCATCTCTCCGAGTTCCTTCACCAGGTTGCCCACGTCCACGTTGGAGGGGTGGAGGACCTGTTTCCGGGAAAACGCCAGGAGCTGGCGCGTCGTCGAGGCGGCCAGCTCGGCCGCCTTCAGGATCTCCTCGCCCTCCGCCCTCACCCGCGCGGCGTCCTCGGGCCGCTTCAGAAGCCGTCGCGTCCGCCCCAGGATGGCGGTGAGCATGTTGTTGAAGTCGTGGGCGACGCCGCCCGCCAACTTGCCCACAGCCTCGAGCTTCTCCCCCTCGCGGAGCCGAGCCTGCATGCGCTTTCGCTCCGTCACGTCCCGCGTCACCCCCAGGACCTCCCGGAACTTCCCCGTCGGATCCCGCAGCACCACCGCGGTGGTCTCCGTCGACACGCGGCTTCCGTCGCGGTGGCTCGCCTCCAGCTCCTCGGTCCAGGGTTGCCGCGGATCCCGGGTTCCCTTGCGCACCGCCTCCTCCATCCCGCTCACCGCCTCGCGCACCCGCGCGAGGGACCCGGCGGGAAGGACGTCCTCCAGCGTCAGGGAGAGCGCCTCGCGCACGGGGTAGCCCAGGACGCGGTGGACCGAGGGGCTCACGTAGGTGAGCCGGAGGCGGGCGTCCGCCGTCCAGATCACGTCGCTCACGTTGTCGGCGAGAAGCCGGTACCGCGTTTCCGTCAGTTCCATGGCCTCCTCGGCCGCGCGCTGGTCGGTGACGTCCCACCCCATCACCGTGAGGCGGTCCGCTTCCGGATAGGCCTGGATCTCGAAGCTGCGCCTTCCCCGCGTCGTGTCCAGGCTGATGCCGGTCGTCTGGGGCTCTCCCGTCTCGAAGGCCTTCCGGTACAGCCCCTCCAGGCGGGATCCGTGGAAGGCGGGGAACAGGGCCGAGAGATCCCGGCCCAGGACCTTCGAGGGATCCCGGCCGGTGACGGCGACGAGCTCGGAACTCCAGTCCAGGACGTGGAACGCCCGGTCGATGCGGAAGAAGTAGTCCGCCACCGCGCCGAGCAGGCCGTCCTCGTCCTCGATCTCGTGCGCGGCTTTCCCGGGGGCGGGAAGGGCGTCCACGCGGGTCACGTCCAGCTCGATCCCCGCCTTCTCGAGGGCCTGTTCGACCGATCGGGCCTCCTCGACCGATCCCCTGAAGAGGAGTGATTTCTTCAATGGACTCAAGACGGACCTCCATCGGGTGCGCGGAAAGAAAAAAATCCCGGGAATCAACTGTATCGAAAATCCCCCTTCGCCATCCACCCACTCTCCATGAAATGTAGCTTTCCGGCGCCGACCATAGCCGATGGACACGGTCGGCGCGCACCGCCGCTGGTGGGAGGCGCCGCGACGGGGCGGTCCGCCCGAGGCGGCGACCTGCGGGCGCTGGCCCGTCATTTGCAGAACAGGAGAGAAAGTCCGGATCCGGACTGGACGATCCACGAAGCCCGTAACGGATGAATCCGAAAGGAGGTCTCATGGGACGCGTCGAGGGGAAGGTCGCGATGGTGACCGGCGGAGCCAGCGGAATCGGCAAGGCGACATGCATGCGCCTGGCGGAGGAGGGCGCACGCCTCATGGTCACGGACGTCGACGAAGAGCAGGGGACGGCGGTGGTGGACGCCGTGCGCGACAAGGGCGGCGAGGCGAAGTTTTTCGCCCTGGACGTAGCGGACGAGAAGAACGTGCAGGAGGCCGTGGCCGAGACCGTCTCGGCGTGGGGCCAGCTCGACGTGCTGGTGAACAACGCGGGCATCGCCGGCACGGACGCGCCGACGCACGAACTCACCGAGGAACAGTGGGACAAGGTGATGGCGGTGAACGTGAAGGGCGTGTTCTTCTGCACCAAGCACGCCGTCCCCCGCATGCGCAAGACGGGCGGCGGGAGCATCGTCAACCTGTCCTCCATCTACGGCCTGGTCAGCGCCGCGGACGTCCCGCCCTATCACGCCTCCAAGGGGGCGGTCCGGCTCATGACGAAGACGGACGCCCTGCTCTACGCCAAGGACGGCATCCGCGTGAACTCGGTCCACCCGGGCTTCGTCTGGACGTCCATGGTGGAGGGCTTCGCCAGGCAGAAGGGCCAGGATCCCGAGGCCTTCCGCGAACAGCTCGGCCAGCTCCACCCGGTGGGGCATCCGGGAGAGCCGGACGACATCGCCTGGGGCATCGTCTTCCTCGCGTCCGACGAGTCGAAGTTCATGACGGGAAGCGAGGTGGTCATCGACGGCGGCTATACCTGCAAGTAGGACGCGCCGCCGGCGCTTTCAGTCCGCCTTCTGCGTTTTCAGGGTCGAAAACGGACACCTTGGATGGAAGCCAACGAAGGACAGTTCGTCCTCCTGCTCGGCATCATGCTGCTCGCCGGCTACGTGGCCCACGTGGCCGGACCCCGCCTCTCCATACCGCGCGTCACCCTCCTGCTGGTCGCCGGCGCCCTGGCCGGGCCCACCGCCCTCGACCTCGTGCCCGACTGGACCACCCGCTGGTTTCCCTTCGCCGCGCACCTCGCCCTGGCCATGGTGGGCTTCCTCCTCGGCGACAGTTTCGCCGGTCACGGCATCCGCGAAAAGGGACCCGTCGTCCTCTGGATCACCGTGGGGGAGACGCTCTTCGCGGCCGTCTTCGTCTTCTTCGCCCTGCTTCTCGCCGGCGCTTCCCTCCCGCTGGCCCTGGTCCTGGCGGGCATCGCCCCCGCCTCCGCCCCCGCGGCCATCCTGGAGACGGTCCGCGAAGGACGGTCCAAGGGTCCCCTGACCGACACGCTGCTCGGCGTGGTGGCCATCGACGACGCCTGGGGCGTCGTCCTCTTCAGCCTCCTTCTGGTCGCGGCCCAGACCGTCTCCGGCGGAGAGGCCGATCTCGCCAGCCTCGGAGAGGGGCTCTGGGAGGTCCTTGGCGCCGGCCTGCTCGGCGCGGCGTTGGCCCTGCCCATGATCTGGATCACGAAGCGCGTCCGGGAAGGCGAGCCCACGCTCATCGAGGCGGCGGGCTTCGTCTTCCTGTGCAGCGGCGTCGCCTCCCTGATCCACGTCTCCTACCTGCTCTCGGCGATGGTGATGGGCGCCCTGGTGGCCCGCGGGTCGCCTCACAAGCGTCCCTTCCACGCCCTGGAAAAGATCCGGGAGCCCTTCATGGCGGTCTTCTTCATTCTCGCGGGCATCGAGTTCGAGCTGGACGCCCTCGTCGCCCTCGGGGTGGTCGGCGCGGCGTACGCGGTCGCGCGGGCGCTCGGCCTGATTTCCGGCGGCTGGGTGTCCGGCCGGCTGGCCGGGGCGTCTCGCGAGGTGAAGAGACGGATCGGGTTCTGCATCCTCCCCCAGGCGGGGGTGGCGCTGGGGTTCGCCCTGCTGGTCCAGGAGAAGCTGCCCGAGGTGGGCGAGAAGGTCCTGCCGCTGGTCATCGCCACCACGATCCTCTTCGAGATCGCCGGTCCCGTCGTCGCGCGCTGGGAACTCGAGCGGGCCGGAGAATGGGGCCAGGGGCAAGGGGAAGAGGAGGGAGAGGGGGGATAGCTGTGTCGTTGTGTGGATGGGTGGTTGGGTGGTTGCGGGAATGTCCCAGGTCCGATCCCAGGTCGCCGCCTTGCTCTGCAAGGCCCTTCCCCGGCGCCTCCCACAAGCAGCAAGGCGGTTGCTCTGCTCTTCGTGCCTTGGTGCCTTCGTGGCGGTGTCTGTAACCTGTGACCTGTAACC
>Ga0180432_10003989_pt1 | contig 20660 bp, 17 predicted proteins | sample SS_ome_10_FD_132414 | JGI IMG/M metagenome (GOLD analysis project Ga0180432, IMG submission 132414) | Hypersaline lake sediment archaeal communities from the Salton Sea, California, USA - SS_1_MS_2 metaG | ecosystem: Environmental > Aquatic > Non-marine Saline and Alkaline > Hypersaline >...
GAAGTTCCCCACCCGCCGATAGCCGGCGGACTCGTAGAACGCCCAGGCGTGGGGTTGCCGCGACCCGGTGTCGAGACGGGCAATCCGGTATCCCAGCCCGCGGGCCGCGCCCTCGAGGGCTGCCAACAACGCACGGGCCACCCCGGTCCGCCGGGCCGGAGGCACGACGTACATGCGTTTGATCTCGCAGGCACCGTCGGGCAGCCGTTTGATTCCGCCGCCGCAAACCGGCTCGCCGCGGCGGTAACCGACCAGGAACGTTCCGTCCGGCGGACCGAGTTCCGCGGGGCCCGCTCTCGGCATCCCGGGCGCATCGAGATCCAGGCCGTCGTACAGATCGCGCATTTCGGCGACCATGGCCGACACCAGGACCGCGGCGTCGCCGGTATCCACCGGGACGTGCCGAAATTCCAGGTCATCTGCCACAACAACACTCATACTCATCCGGTGTCGCGGGCACAACCCGGACATCACCGCCCGAGTGCCGGCGGTATGACCCACTACGATGCAGCTATGCCGACGATCCGCCGCATCTTTGTCATGCTTGCCGCGCTCCTCGCCGCCACCCTGCTGGTTGCGGGGTGTTCGAAGAAAACGGACGAACCACTGCCCGATGCGACGGATCTGATCCAGCAGTCCATCGCCACCACCAAGACACTCAAGAGTGCTCATCTCGAGATCGTCGTCAACGGCAAGATCGACGGGCTTCCGGTGAAAACGCTCTCCGGTGACCTGACCAACGTGCCGGGGGTGGCCATCAAGGGCAACTCAACGATCTCCATGGGCGGATCCGACGTCGATATCGAACTCGTGGTGCTCGAGGGCACCCTGTACGCCGCGCTGACCCCGAACAGCTGGCTGGACATGGGACCAGCGGCCGACGTGTACGACCCCTCGGTGATTCTGAACCCCGACACCGGATTGGCCAATATGCTGAACAACATCTCGGATGCGTCGTCCACCGGTTTCGAGACCATCGGTGGCGTTCCCACGGTCAAGATCTCCGGCCAGGTCAGCCCCGAGGCGGTGAACAACCTCATTCCCCAACTCGACGCGAGCGGCCCGCTACCCGCGACGGCGTGGATCGAGAAGGACGCCCCCCACCAGCTGGTGCAGGCTCAGATCGACCAGAGTGAGGGCAACAACGTGCAGCTGACGCTGTCCGACTGGGACAAGCCGGTCACCGTCACCAAGCCTGCCGTCTGATGCAGGAGGCCGCGGTAACCGAGGCGACGCGGATCCCCGGCCGCAGCCGGCGGATCGCGATCGGAGCCGGCAGCCTCGCAGTCCTGCTCGGAGCGCTCGACACCTATGTCGTCGTCACGATCATGGTCGACATCATGCGCGACATCGGCATCCCGATAAACAAGCTTCAGCAGGTCACGCCGATCATCACCTGGTACCTGCTGGGGTACATCGCGGCGATGCCGCTGCTGGGTCGGCTGTCCGACCGGTTCGGCCGCAAGCTTGTGTTGCAGCTGAGCCTGGCCGGGTTCGCTCTCGGCTCGGTGGTGACGGCACTGTCCAGTGACCTCACCACCATGGTGATCGGTCGGCTGATCCAGGGAATGGCCAGCGGCGCCCTGCTGCCGGTGACATTGGCACTGGCTGCCGATTTGTGGTCGGCTCGCAATCGGGCCGCCGTTCTCGGTGGGATCGGCGCCGCCCAGGAACTCGGCAGCGTACTGGGGCCGATGTACGGAATCGGCGTGGTCTGGCTGCTGAACACGTGGCGCGACGTGTTCTGGATCAACGTGCCGCTGAGCCTGATTGCGATGGTGCTCATCCATTTCAGCCTGCCCGGCCACGAACGCAGTTCGGAGCCGGAGCGCGTCGACGTCGTCGGCGGCGTCCTGCTCGCGATCGCGCTCGGCCTGGCGGTCTGGGGTCTCTACAACCCGGCCCCGGACGGCAAGCAGATACTACCGAGCTACGGGCTGCCACTGGTCGGCGCGGCGGTGCTCGTTGCGATCGCTTTCGTGGTGTGGGAGCGGTTCGCCCGCACCCGACTCATAGAACCCGCCGGCGTCCGGGCGGTCCCGTTCCTCGCCGCGCTGGGCACCTCAACCTGCGCTGGTGCCGCCCTGATGGTGACGCTGGTCAACGTCGAATTATTCGGGCAGGGCGTGCTCGGCAAGGATCAGGTCGGGGCGGCGTTTCTGCTGCTGCACTTTCTGGTCGCGCTGCCGATCGGGGCGCTGGCGGGCGGCTGGCTGGCCATTCGGGTCGGTGACCGGGCGGTAGCTGTTGCCGGCATGACGGTGGCGGGGTTCGCCTACTGGCTGGTGTCGCACTGGGACCTGGACGTCATGTCGGCCCGACACCACATCGGCCCGGTGTCCTTGCCGACCTTCGACACCGACCTGGCGCTGGCCGGTATCGGGCTGGGCCTGGTCATCGGACCACTCACCTCGGCTGCGCTGCGGGTCGTCCCGGCAGCCCAGCACGGTATAGCGTCCTCGCTGGTGGTGGTCGCTCGGATGACGGGCATGCTGATCGGCGTCGCCAGCCTGACCGCCTGGGGTCTGTACCGTTTCAACCAGATCCTGGCCACGTTGCCCACCACCCAGGCCGACACCCTGGCGGACAAAGTCGCCGGCGAGGCTCAGCGCTACCGCACCGCGTTCGCCATGCAGTACGGGTCGATCTTCTTCATCACCATGATCGTCTGCTTCGCCGGGGCGGCGATCGCCCTGCTGATCGGCGCCCGCGGAACTCACGCCATCGAGAACGACGGGGATGATGAGCCATCCTGAGACCAATTGACGCAAGCCATCGCCGGGGAACCCGGCGGATCGGTAGCCTCACCCCCATGCCGGGAACGACGTGCTGACCGCGGCGCTGCGCGATCTGCAATGGCGCAAGCGCCGGTTCGTCATCGCGATCGTCGGCACCGGGCTGGTGTTCGCGATGACCCTCGTTCTCACCGGGTTGGCCAACGGCTTCCGGGTGGAGGCCACCCGCACCGTGGATTCCCTCGGCGTTGATGCCTACCTGGTGAAGTCGGGTGCGACCGGGCCGTTCCTGGGCTCGTCCGCCTTCGCCGCGACCAAACTGCAGGTTCCAGGAGTGTCGATCGCGGTCCCCCTGGTCTACGGCAGCGCGACAATGCCCGACGGACCCTCTGCCCGCAGCGTCAACGTCTTCGGCGCGCCGGAACGTGGTCCCGGGATGCCGGCGGTGACGGACGGCCGTCCCCCGTCCGAACCACACGAGGCTGCGGTCTCCAGCACCATGGGCAAACCCATCGGCGATACCGTCGAAGTGGGTTCGCGCAACCTGCAGATCGTCGGGATCGTTGATGACTCGACCGCACTGGCCGGCCAACCGAATGTGTTTCTCACCGTCACCGGCGCCCAGACGCTGTTGTTCTCCGGCCAATCACTGATCTCCTCGATCGGGGTGATCGACCCACCGGAGCGGACACCGAGCGGATTCAAGCTGGTCAGCCGCAGCGGAGCCATCGACGACCTGCTCCGGGCGCTGAGCGGCGCGCGGCAGGCCATGAGCCTGATGGCCGGCCTGCTGTGGGTGGTGGCCGCGATGATCGTCGGGTCGATGATCTACATGTCGGCGCTGGAGCGAACCCGTGACTTCGCGGTGTTCAAGGCGGTCGGGGTCCCAACTCGCTCGATCCTGGTCGGGCTGGCCATGCAGGCGATCATCGTCGCCGTGCTGTCCGCCATCCTCGGCGGGGCACTGTCGATTCTGCTCGGGCCGCTGTTCCCGATGCGGGTGGACGTTCCTCAAATCGCCTTCGTGCTGTTGCCGGTCGTGGCGGTTACCATCGGAGTAATGGCCAGCCTCGCCGGCCTTCGCCGGGCCGTCGTCGTCGACCCGGCAGTGGCTTTCGGAGGACCCTGACTTATGGCTGACCTGCGGATCAAAGACTTGGTAGTGGAGTACGCCAGCGGCCAGGAGACCGTGCGCCCGATCAACGGGCTGAATCTGGACGTGTCCGCGGGATCGCTGGCAATCCTGCTCGGGCCCAGCGGGTGCGGCAAGACCACCCTGTTGTCCTGCCTGGGCGGAATCCTGCACCCGACCGCGGGCCGCATCGAGTTCGGCGATATCGACCTGACCACCCTGGATCAGCGGGCGTTGTCGGAATACCGGCGCAACACCGTCGGCATCGTGTTCCAGGCATTCAACCTGGTGCCCAGCCTCACCGCGATCGAGAATGTGACGGTGCCGTTGCGGGCGGCCCGATGGCCGCGCCGCAAGGCCCATGACCGGGCTGCCGAACTACTGGACCGAGTAGGCCTCACCGAGCGGATGCATCACCGTCCCGGAGATCTGAGCGGCGGGCAGCAGCAACGGGTCGCCGTCGCGCGCGCCATCGCATTGGATCCGCCGCTGCTCATTGCCGACGAGCCGACCGCCCACCTCGACTACATCCAGGTCGAAGGGGTCCTCAGGCTGATCCGGGAATTGGCCTCCGGCGAGCGGGTGGTGGTGGTGGCCACCCACGACACCCGGATGCTGCCCTTGGCCGACCGGGTGGTGGAACTGGTGCCGCACCTGTCGGCATCCCCGCACGAACCGGAAATCGTTACGATGGCCGCGGACGAGATGCTCTTCGAGCAGGGCACCATGGGCGAGTCGATCTACGTGGTGTCCGATGGCGAGATCGAGATGGTCCGCGAATTGGCAGGCGGCGGTGAGGAAGTCCTGAAAGTCGCGGGCCCCGGCGACTACTTCGGTGAATTCGGACCGCTGTTCGCCCTGCCGCGCACCGCCACCGCACGGGCGCGCACCGAGGCGACGCTGACCGCCTACACGGTCCAGCAGTTCCGGGAATTGTTGGGAGCCAGCGGATCCCGGGAGATCATTGAGCACAAGTCGCTGGAACGGGACGACTAGCCGCCGACTCCGCCCCCCGGCACCAGACTGAGCAACAGATCGGGACCGATGCGCTGCACACCGTCGTATCGCCAACGCAAGGCCCCCGCGATGCTCGTGACGCCGACGTCATCGACGGCCGCTACCGGGCCGCCGAGCAGCATCGGTGCGACATAGGCCAGAATTCGGTGCACGACCCCGGCCCGCAGAAAGGCCCCGGCGAGGGTGGGCCCGCCTTCGAGCAGGACATCGGTACGCTCCGCCAGGGACCGGATCACCTCCAACGGGTCGCGGGTCCTCAGCAGCAGGGTCGCCGAATCAGCGCTGAGGACGCTCGATTCCGGTGGAATCTCGCGGTCGCCGACGACGACCCGTAGCGGCTGCCGCGGCGCCAGGCTCCCGTCGGGCAATCGGGCGGTCAGGCTCGGGTTGTCGGCAAAGACGGTCCCGGTGCCGACGACGATGGCGTCAGCCGCCGCTCGACGCACGTGCAGGTCAGCGCGGGCCGCCGAACTGGTAATCCACTGCGAAGACCCATCGGCTGCCGCGCTGCGGCCATCGACGCTGCTGGCGAATTTCCATGTCACGTGCGGCCCGCCCGTCCGCTGCTTGTGCAGCCATTCACGGAGCGACCCGCCCGCCACGCCCTCGGCATCGATACCACCGCTGACCGCCACCCCGGCCAGCCGTAGCCGTCCGGCTCCGCCGGCCGCCACCGGATTCGGGTCGTCAACGGCGTACAGGACCGCCGAAATACCGGCGTTCACCAACGCATCGACACACGGCGGCGTGCGGCCATGGTGGTTGCACGGCTCCAAGGTCACCACCGCGGTCCCCCCGACCGCGCGCGCCCCTGCCGCTCGCAGGGCGACAACCTCCGCGTGAGCTCCCCCTGCCGGCGCGGTTGCGCCGACACCGACGACATCCCCTCCGGAACTCAGGATCACCGCGCCCACCGGCGGATTCGGATAGGTGGAACCCTTCACCGCGTCCGCTTGCTCAGCGGCCAACCGCATGGCCGCAGCCGTCTGCGCCGGGACGGTGGTCATACCCGAAGATGCGGTGATGCGGCTCCGGCTTGGCGCCTCAGAGCCTCAACAGCAACGGCCGGATCCCCGGCGCCGTAGACCGCCGACCCGGCCACGAAACAGTCCACTCCGGCTTCGGCGGCGGCCTCGATGGTATCGGCGTTGATACCTCCGTCGATCTCGATGAGGATCGTCAACTCCCCGGAGTCGACCAGTCGGCGTGCGGCGACCACCTTTGCCAGCACCTCGGAGATGAAACGCTGGCCGCCGAACCCGGGCTCGACGGACATCACCAGGAGAGTGTCGAAATCGCGGAGGATGTCCAGGTACGGCTCCAGTGCGGTGCCGGGCTTGACCGCCAGGCCGGCGTTAGCGCCCGCGGCACGGATATCGCGGGCCACTGCGACCGGATCGTCGGTGGCCTCGGCGTGGAAGGTCACGTTGTGCGATCCGGCCTCGGCGTAGGCGGGGGCCCACCGGTCCGGGTCGTCGATCATCAGGTGGCAGTCCATCGGGATGTCGGTTGCCTGCAACAGGCTCTGCACCACCGGCAGGCCCAGTGTCAGGTTCGGCACGAAGTGCGCGTCCATGACGTCGACGTGTAACCAGTCCGCGCCTTTGACCGCTGCGGCCTCGTCGGCCAGTCGGGCGAAGTCCGCGGACAGGATCGACGGCGCGATCATCGGCCTGGTCGGTATTGCCATGGCAGTCACTGTAAGGCCCGGCGAAACCGGTGCCGTTCACCCGTCCCTGCGGAGCACGGCGGCGAACATCGCATCCGTGCCGTGTCTGTGCGGCCACAGTTGCACGAAGGGCCCGGCACCGATGTCCTCGGCGGGGTCGAACAGTGCCCGGGCGTCCAGCGCGGTGACCGGATGGCGTCGCGTCGCGTCGGAAACCACACCGACGGTCTCGGCCAGGTGCGGTGAACACGTCGCATAGAGCACCACACCACCCGGGCGGGTCAGCCGAATCGCGGAGGCAAGCAGCTCCCGCTGCAGCTTGCCCAGGGCCGGAACGTCAGACGGTGTGCGCCGCCACCGGGCTTCTGGACGACGACGCAACGCACCGAGTCCGGTGCAGGGTGCATCGACCAGCACCCGGTCGAAACCGCCCTCAGGCAAATGACTTTCACGGCCGTCGGCCCGCACCACCTCGACGGTGAGACCACGAGTGTTCTGCTCAACCATGTCGGCCCGCCGGGAGTTGGGTTCCACGGCGGTCACCGTCGCGCCCCGTTGCGCCGCGATCGCGGCGATCAACGCGGTCTTGCCGCCCGGACCCGCGCAGAGGTCGAGCCAGCGCCCGCCGTCCTCGCCGACGCACGGGGCCGACACCAGCGCGCGGGCCACCAATTGGCTGCCCTCATCCTGGACCAGCGCGCTCGCATCACGAACCGGCGCCAGTCGGCCCGGGTCTCCGCCGCTGAGATACACCGCATAGGGCGAGAACCGACCGACCGTTCCGCCGACCGCCCCGGCGAGTTCCGTAGCGGTCAGCACCCCGGGACGGGCGGCCAGGTGCACCGCCGGGCGGGCGTCGTCGGCAGCCAGTGCGGCGGCCAATTCGCCGGCGTCGGGACCGAGAGCGTCGGCGAAGGCCTGAGCGATCCAGCGCGGGTGGGCGTGGACGAACGCGACGTGGCCGACCGGATCGGTGGCGGCGGACGGGGCGAGTTCCGCGATCCAGGACTGCTCGTCGCGGCCGGCGATTTTCCGGAGTACAGCATTGACGAATCCGGCTCGGGCGGTGTCGAACTCCACACCGGCCTGCTCCACAGTCGTCGATACCGCGGCATGCGGGGCGACGTTCGTTCGCAGCAACTGGTAGGCACCCAGCCGAAGCAGATCCAGCAGTACCGGGTCGATCTGGTCGATGGTACGACCGGCCGCGGCCGCGATGATCGCGTCCAGCAGGCCGCGGGTGCGGCAGGTGCCGTAGGTCAGTTCGGTCGCGAAAGCTGCGTCCCGGCTGTCGATCCCCCGCTCAGCCAGCAATGCGGGCAGCGCCAGGTTGGCGTACGCGTCGCGTTCGGAGACGGCGCGCAGCACGTCGAATGCCGCTCGGCGGGCCGGGTCCAGCTCGGCCCGGCGCGGCCGGCGCCCCGGCCGCTGCCGGCCGCGGGAATGCGGACGCTCGGTCACGACGCCCGGATCTCGGCGCCAAGCCGGGCGCCGCGCGCCCAGTCCGCCGCGGCCATCGGTTTTTTACCGGGGGGCTGTACCTGGCCGAGCAGTACCGGTTGAGACCCGGTCCCGACCCGCACCGCGGAACGCTGCACCTCGATCATTCCGGGTGCCAGGGCCGCACCGGTGCAGTCCAGGGTGACCGGCCCTAGCTTGGTTCGCAATTCCCCGATCATCGTCCAGGCCCCTGGATCCGGGGTGACCGATCTGATCCGGCGTTCGATGACCTGAGCCGGTAGATCCCAGCGGATCCGGCCGTCGGTCACCGCGACCTTCGGTGCCACGCTGACACCGTCGGCTGACTGTGGAACGGGGCTGAGCGATCCATCTGCGATACCGTCCGCGGTGGCTTCCAGCAGTGCCGCCCCCGACACTGCCAGTCGGCCCAAAAGCGTCCCGGCGGTATCGTCGGGACGGACCGTTTCGGTGACCACCCCGTACACCGGACCGGAATCAAGTGCCGGTTCGATTTTGAATGTCGTTGCGCCGGTGACGGTGTCACCGGCCGCTATCGCGGCCTGCACGGGTGCGGCACCGCGCCAGGCCGGCAGCAGCGAGAAGTGCAGATTGACCCAGCCGTGTGCCGGAACGGCGAGCAACTCAGTGCCCAGCAGTGCCCCGTAGGCCACCACCGCGCAGCACTCGGGTTCCAGCGCCGCGAGTTCGGCGACACATTCGGCGGAGTTGGGCCGGGCGGGCCGCAGCACCGGGATGCCGGCGTCGGCGGCGAGTCGCGCCACCGGCGAGGGCCCCGGCCTACCGCGCCGGCCCGCCGCCGCGTCCGGACGGGTCAGCACCGCCACCAGTTCGTGGCGCGCAGAGTCGATCAAACGCTGCAGCGATGGCAGCGCCGGCGCCGGCGTGCCGGCAAAAACGATACGCATTCGTCTACGCCGCCTCTCGATTCAGCCGGCCTGCGCTCACTTCGGCACCCGATAGAACTCCCGCTCGTCAACCCCCGCCATCCCCGCCACGAACATCCACGGGATGGTGCCGCGCAGCCGGTTCACGGTGGCTGCGGCATCGTTGTAGTACTGCCGGGCGAAGGCGAGCTTGTCCTCGGTATCGGCGAGGTTCTGCTGCAGATTCAGAAAGTTGTTCGACGAGTTCAACTGCGGGTACACCTGTCCGAGGGCCAGCACTTGACCGACCGCGGCGTCGAACTGCAGTTCCGCTGACGTGCGCTGGGCGACCGACCGGCCCGCGGTCGCGGCGGTCAGCGCCGCCTGCGCATCGGCGACGTGCGCGAGCACCGCCCGCTCGTGGGTGGCGAAGCCTTGCACGGTGCTGACCAGGCTCGGGATCAGCGAGGCCCGACGGGTGAGCTGGACGTCGATGCCCCCGAGCGCCTCCTCGGCACGAACGTCGGCTGCCCGAAGCTTGTTGTGGCCGGTCACGAACCCGATCAGCACGGCAACCGCGAGCAGCAAAACCAGAATCAATACCGGGGTCACCACGAACCTCCTCCTCCGCCACCGCCACCGCCGCCACCGCCACCGCCACCGCCGCTCGAGGACGATGACTGCGAGGCGCTGTAGGCGCCGATGGACGACGACAGCGCCGACTCGAAGCTGTCGAAACTAGCACCCCGGGAAGACGCATCCCACCCGCCGGCGGACGAGGAGTGGTACCAGCCCGGCTGCGGCGGCAGCTGGCCGGTGGCGCTCTGGTACTTCGCCGCCCACAGTGCGGCCGCGCCACCGGCCACCGCGAACGGGATGTATGCGGTGTAGAGGTCCTGGCGCGCGGCGAAGTCGAACCGTGATTCCGCGGATTCGGTGGCCAGCATGCGGTGGAAACCGCCCGCCTCTGACCAGAGGCGGCGGCCGGCGGGAGTGCGCCGAAGGCCGACTCCCGGCCGCCAGGACCGGAGCGACAGGAGAAAGAACACCGCGAACGGCAGCCCCCACATGGTCATCGGGGCGATCCACCGGACGAAGCAGGCCAACGCGAGCACCAGGGCGGCCACGTTGGCCAACCGAAGCCAAAGCTCAGCGCGCCTCTTGACCACGAACCCATCCTCCAGCGCCCAGCTCTTGGTGGCAGCCGCCAGAGCCTCCTTCGCGCTGGTGAGCGTCCGGCCGGCGGTTACCGACCCGTCAGCCCTGAAAGTCCGGCCGGGAGAAGTCAGATCCAGCGCCGACCCGACCGCCAGGCTGACCGGGTCGACACCCGTCCAGGCACCGGCGTCCCCGACGCTCTGGACGGTCCACTTCTTGGCGCTGTCCTGGCGCAGCGCCAACAGACCCCGGTCGGCCAGGTGGAACAACGTCGCGGTCAGTCCGCTCGCCGGGACCGCCTCGGTCCGGATGTATTCGCACTGCACCGGTCCCAGGCCCGTAGGCGGCGCGTATTGCAGCGGAAAACCCGGCGCCGGTTCCACGGTGGTGCGCCACCAGAACAAGGCACCGAGGCCCGCCGCCATGGTCAGACCGAGCAGCAGCGCCAGCGCCGGAGCCGAACGGCCCAGCACCGGATCCCACCGCACCGACCAGGGCACCGTCGTACGCTGCGGAGTCGGGACGTCCACACCCGCACGGACCGTGACCGGTGTTCGGGGCGGCAGGCTTGCCGCCGACAGCGTCACCGTGTCACCGTCGATGGTGAGCCCGTCGCATGGGCGGCCGGCACCGGCCCCCACCGCGCACTGCGCACCGGGGACATTCCCCGGCAGCCGAATGGACACCTCGGCGCTGTCGATCTGATTGCTCCAGCCGGGGGCGATAACGTTCCACAGGAACGCGGACGGACCTGCGGGGTCGCCCACCTCCGACACGAAGTCCTTACCGGCGCCGGCCGTCCCCGGGTCGAGCACGCCGGGGATGCGATAACTGATCCGGTAGACATGGGTGCCCGGGGCGAGGTAGCTGTCCGGATCGCCGATCTTGGCCACCAGGAAGCGGTCACCGCCCTGCCGAAACAATTCGTAGGGCACCGGCCTGCCGTCGAGGGAGACCTCGGTGACCTCCGGCACCTGGCGCACATGAGAATCGTTCGGATTGGCGGTATCCCAGAAACGGAAGATACCGTGCCGGCCCCTGGGAAACTCAGTGGTCACCGTCTCGGTGGCCAGCATGAGGCCGTCTCGGTCGACGCTGAAATCGGCCCGCAGATTCGAGATGACCACCGGGTCGGAAACCGCTTCGCCCTGCGATGTGCCGGTGAAAACAGCCGGCCACAGCAGCCCGATGAGAATCAGAGCAATCGGAATGAACCAGGCGACCGCGCGGCCGAACGACCTCATCGGGCCTCCCTGTTTCGTCGGGCGTCTCAGCCTAGCCGTCGCGGTCTCATCAACCGATATGCAACGGGTCTATCTGCACGCGGACCGCCTCGTGGTCATGCCGGGCGCTGTTCACCGCGATCGCTTGGCGCAGCGCACCCGCCAACGCCAGACCCTCCTCGTGCCGGACCCGGATCAGATTCCGGATCACCGCTTCGTCGGCCGCGGTGGCCGGCGGGCGCCGCACGCCCGGGGGCAGATCGACCGGGCCCAGCACATCGGCATCCTCGGGCAGTTCAGCCTGATCGATGAGTGCCGCGACCGCGTCCGCTGCCCCATCGACAGCGGCCATGTGTACGGCCGGCGGCAGACCGACGTCCGTCCGGGCCGCCAACTCCGCCTCAGCGTGACCGACCGGATCCCACTTGATCAGGGCCTGCACGGTAGGGATGGCCGATTCCGCGACGACGGCGACCACCCCGCCCTCGGCCCGGCAATGCACCTGCGCGGCGGCGGCCATCCAGCGGCGCAAGGTGTCCTCCGCGGCCCGGAGATCCTGGCGGCCCAGCAGCGACCAACTGTCCAGCAGCAGAGCGGCGCCGTACCCGGCCGGGGCCCGGGGTTCGGCGCCAGGTGTGGCCACCACCAGGGCCGGCCCGGGTTCTATCGCGGAGTGAATCGCGTCACCGGCGGAGGTGATCACCGTGCTGCCGGGAAACGCCCGGCCGAGTTCCTCGGCGGTACGCCGGGCGCCCACGATGACCGCCCGGATCGCGTTGGCGCCGCAACGGCGGCACCGCGGCGCCACATCGATACGCCCGCACCATCGGCATACCGCGCCGCCCGCGTCGCGATCGGACAACGACAGCGGCCCCATACAGTGCCGACAGCGGGCGACGGTGCGGCACCGGTCGCACGCCACCGACGGCAGATAGCCGCGGCGCGGAACCTGAACCAGGACCGGGGCTCCACGGTCCAGTGCGGACCGGGCGGCGCGCAGCGCCATCGACGGCAGCCGGGCGGTCCGGGCGGCCGGGTCGCGCTCCTCGGCGTACCCGTCGTCATCCAGGGCGATCACCCGGGGGGCGCAGGTCCGCACCACCGGTCGCGGGGCCACCAGGTCGTGCGCCCAGCCGCTGGCGACGAGGGCCTGGGTCTCGGCGGTACGGGCATAGCCGCCGACGATCGCGGCGCAGCGCAACTGATGCGCGCGCAGCATGCCGACCTCCCGGGCATGCGGGTAGGGGGTACGGGGTTCGGCCAGGGAGTCGTCGCCGTCATCCCAGATGATCACCAGGCCCAGTCGGTCGACGGGGGCGAAGACCGCACTGCGGGTGCCGATGACCAGCCTGGCCTCTCCCCGGAGTACCGAGAGCCAACGTCGGTACCGAGCGGACGGGCCGAGACCGGCGGCCAATGCGATGACGGCGGACTCATCGACCAGGGCGGTCGCGGCCCGCCACAGCGCATCGACATCCCGCTGATCGGGCACCACGGCCAGCACCCCGTGACCGCCGCTGAGCGCCGCGGCGGCCGCCTCGGCCAGCCGCTCGAACCAGCATTCGCCGGGCAGCGCCTGCCATACCGCGCGGGCGGCGCGACCGCCGCTCAACGCCCCGAGGAACTGCTCGCCCCGGCTGTACCGTGCCCACCCGGCGGAATCCACGGGCGAGACCACCGGCAGCGGCGGGCTGCCCGGCCCGCTCTTCTCGGCGCCGGCGTGCCGTGGCGGAATCGCCAACCGCAACACGTCCGGCCGGGTGCCGGCGTAGCGCGCGGCCACCGCGTCGACGAGCCGACGGACCTCAGTGGTGAGCACGGGTTCGGCCGAGATCACCCGGTCCAGCCAGCCGAGCTGTCCGACGTGGTCGGTTTCGGATCGGCGTTCCAATAGAAAGCCGTCCACCAGACGGCCGTGGAAGCGCACCCGAACCCGCACGCCCGGCTGCGCGTCGTCGGACTGTTCCGCCGACACCAGGTAGTCGAACTCGCGGTCCAGGTGTGGCACCGACAGCATCGGCAACACCCGGGCGATCGGTTCGTGTTCGGCGGCGCGACGGCCCGCTGTGCTCACCTGCCTCCCGTCGGTATCGGTTAGCGCCGCTTTCGCGCCCCGCGACGTTCGGCCTCATCGAAGACTATCGACGCCGCCGGCTGTCCGGCGACCGCGGGCGACCGCTTGCGGGCGTTGTAGTTCGACACCGCGGCCCAGGCCCCGTGCACCGCATCGCCCTCGGCGTCATAGGTCAGCGACTTGCCCGGGGCGAAGCCGAGCGTCCGCCCGACCTCGACGGCATCCATATTGGCCCCGAGGAAGACAAAGTCCCACGCATAGACCTTCTCCTGCTGGGCGATCAGCGTCCGAACCCCCTCCACGGTCCACTCCGTGCTGGCGTTCTCCAGGCCGTCGGTCATCACCAAGACGGTCACCTCGCCCGGTCGGTCGTCTTCCGGCAGCTCAGACAAACCTGCACCCACCTCCGTGACGAACCTGCCGATCGCGTCGAGCAGCGCGGTGCGGCTCCGCGGTTCCAACGTCAGCGGAGGCACGGCCTCGACCGCCGTATCCCGGTAGACGAGGTCGTATTCGTTGTCGAACTGGGCCAGCGTCACCAACGTGGTCCCGGTGGGGGCTTTCTGCTTCTCGATGAACGCATCGAACCCACCGCGCATATCGTCGGCGATCGCCTGCATCGAGCCGGACCGGTCCAGCAGGGCCGCGATCAGGGTCTTGGTGGTGTCGGTCATAAGGTTCCCCCCTTGTCGGTGTCGTGACGGCCACGCTATCGGGGGGGACTGACAATATTCATTGCCTCGGGTTCATTGCCTCGGCAGCCGACTCCGCGTCGCTGACCGCTGCGAATCCCGCAGTGCCCGCAACACGGTGTCGATCGACGTCCACACGAAACATCTCCTTCGCTCCTGAATTACAGTCCGGGCGTGCTTCGCTCCAGGCGGAATTTCATTCGCACCGGTCAGGCCGCCGCGATTCTGGTTGTCGCCATCGCGGTCCTGGCTTGGTCGGGCTGGGCGAGCAGGCTCTTCGTTCTGACTCGGATCCTCCCCGACTGGCCGCAGACGGTTCCGTGGACAGCGCTGTGGTTGGCCGGCCTCGGCACGGCCATCCTTGTGCAGTCGGGACGTCCCTCCACTGCTCGGATAGCCACAGCCCGGGGAATCGGGGCTGCAGTCGGCATCGCCGCCGCCGTCGTCGTAGCCGAGTATCTGACCAGGCACCAGTCCGGGTCATTTGACCAGATCTGGTTCGCCGAGACGGTCCGGGAGATGCCGAGTCAGTGGCCCGGGCGCCCCAGCATCCAGACGGCTGTTTCCATCCTCCTGATGGCCCTGGGTGTCGTTCTGGCGCCGGCGCGCCGCCGAACGGCCCGTGGGCTCCGACTCGCGTTTGTGACGATGTCCGTGGTCGTGCCGTGGACTGCGGTGGTGGCCTACGTATTTGCCGCGATCGCTATCGTGCAGACCGGGCCGAACACCGGCATGGGCATGGGTACGGCGGTCGGCATCCTGCTCCTCGCCACGGCCACCGCAGCCACCCAACCCGACGAATATCCGTTCGCCTGGGCGCTGTCCGCCCGTGATCCGGGAATCCCGATCCGTCTGCTCATCCTGGTCGGGAGTTTTCCCATCATCGTCGGGATCACGCAACGGGTTCTCACCGCGATCAACATTGCCCCGGGCGCAGAGCCGGTGTTCTCGACGCTGGTGGGTGCCGTCGCCGTCGGCGCGGCGGTGTTGTACCTGAGCCAGCGCGAGGAAAAGCTGTTGGCCGCCGCAGAAGCGGACCGGGCCCTGTTGCGTGCCATCAACGATAGCGCGAAGGTCGGGATGTGCCTGCTCAACAATGAGGGCGGCTTCGTTCAAGTCAATGACGCGGCGTGCCGATTCTTCGGCTACGACGCGGAAACGTTGACTCGCAAGACCTGGCAGGAACTGACCCCCGACGAATACCTGCAACCCGATCTGCGCTACATCGCCGACATTCAGGCGGGCCGCATCGACACCTACCGGATGGAAAAGCAGTACGTCCATGCCGATGGGCACCTGATCTGGGGTTACCTGTCGGTCGGGTGCGTGCGCGGCGCCAACGGGCGGGTGAAGATCCTGATCGCACAGATCGTCGATATCGACGACGAGGTCAAGTCCCGGGAGTTGCTCGCCGAGAGCGCGCGGGAGAATCGCCTCCTGGCCGAACACCTTCAAGCCGATCTCGACGAAGCGGCCGCCTACGTGAAATCGGTTCTCCCGTCGAGCCTGGCCGGCCCGGTGCGGGCGTGCTCCAGTTACCAGCCGGCACGGACGGTGGGCGGCGACTGCTTCGACTATTTCTGGCTCACTGACGATCTGCTGGTCGTTCACCTTCTCGACGTGGCAGGCCACGGCGTGGGGCCGGCACTGGTGGCCGCATCGGTGCAGAACATGCTGCGCGCCAACCTCGCACACGAGGGCACCGCCGCACAGCCAGGCGACGTGCTGGCCGAACTCAATCGCCATTTCTGCACCAACCCGTCCGACGGAAGCTTCTTCACCATCTGGTTCGGCGTCTTCCGAGTGTCGACTGCCACGCTGCACTATGCGGGCGGCGGCCACCCACCCGCGATCCTCCTTAACGGCGGGCGACCAACCCTGCTTCCCAGTCAGGCGGCACCGGTGGGCGTGTTCGCAGACAGCGCCTTCAGTGCATCGGTCCTGCCCATAGAGCCCGACAGCGAACTGCTTCTCTACAGCGACGGGGTATTCGAGCGGTCCCTACCGGACGGCCGAATGTGGTCCTTCCAGGAATTCCTCGAACTCTGCAGCCGGATGTCCGCTTCGGGCGACTGGACGTGCGAAGACTTCATCGACAGCTTGCCTCGGACACCTGGCACAGGTGAGCTCGACGACGACTGCACGTTCCTCAAAATCAAGTTCGCTCGCACCTGAGCCACCATTCGGTCCGGTGAGCAGTCGACGGTGAGCAGTCGACAAGGAACCGGGCGGCGATGAGCACCATCCAAGCCGCTCACGTCAGAGCCGGCGGCCAGCACGACATGTACCGGAGGAAATCACCAGTCACCACCACCCACAGAGCAGCCGCCAACCGGCACCGACCCCAGCGAGACTGCGTACCTTGTGGTGATGTCCACCGTTGCCGGCAAGCCCCCCGTTGATGCCACCTTGCAGTCGGTACTGGAGGCCGTGCCGTTCCGGCTGATCGGCGACGGCGACGTCAACGTCGAGGAGGCCCGTCGCAGGCTGCGCGAGCTGCCGCGACGGCCGTTGCATCCCGGCCTGCGGGTTCAGGACATCCGGATCGATGGTCCGGCCGGCCCGATCCCGGTGCGGGTGTACTGGCCGCCGGAGAAGCCCGACGACCTGGGAGCCCGCCACCAACCTCACCCCGTGACCATGTTCTTCCATGGCGGCGGGTTCGCCCTCGGCGATCTCGACACCCACGACACCACCGCTCGCGAGCATGCCGCCGGCGCCGGGACTGTAGTGGTCTCGGTGGACTACCGACTGGCCCCGGAACACCCGTACCCGGCCGCGGTCGAGGATGTATGGGCGGCGACCTGCTGGGTCGCCGAGAACGCCGACCGATTCGATGCGGACGGCTCGCGATTGGCGGTGGCCGGAGACTCGGCCGGCGGCACCCTGGCGGCGGTCGTCGCCCAACGGTCCCGGGACCGGACACGTGCCGGTGACGGGCCGGCGGTGGCGTTTCAGCTGCTGTGGTATCCGTCGACGATGTGGGACACCTCACTGCCGTCGTTTACCGAGAACGCCGAGGCGCCCGTGCTGGACCACGCGGCGATCGCGGCATTCACCCAGTGGTACGCCGGTCATCTCGACCCGTCCGAACCACCGGCCACGCTGGCACCCGGCCGGGCATCCGACTTCAGCGGCCTGGCGCCGGCCTATGTCGCGGTGGCCGGTCACGACCCACTGCGCGATGACGGCGCCCGCTACGCCGAGCTGCTGGCGGGCGCCGGTGTGGAGGTGGAATTGCACAACGCCGGGACCCTGGTGCACGGCTACCTCGGCTACTCCGGGGTGGTGCCGGCCGCCACCGCGGCCACCGACCGCGGAATTATGGCGCTCCGGGCGGCGTTGCACCAGGTCCGTGACCAGTAACGTTTGTCGGCACGGAAACGACAAGCCACAATGACGGCACACGCCGACAACACACGTCGCAATCCTGGAGGAAGAAAGACTTATGACATCCCGACGCATCGCCAGCGCCTGTACCGGCACCCTGGTGGCAGGATTCGCCCTGGCCGGGCTGGGTGCGCCCACGGCCGTGGCTGCACCGGACTGCAGCCCCGCAGCGGTGGACAGCCAGGTATCGACGATCACCCAGCAGGCCCAGGACTATATGAACGCCCACCCGGCCGGGAACAAGATGCTGATGACCGCGGCGCTGCAACCCCAGGCTGAGGCGCAGCAGACCATCTCCGACTACGCCAGCAGCAATCCGCAGGAGTACGCCGGCTTCAAGTCGATCCTGTCCCCGCTCGGAACCCTGCAGAGCCAGTGCGGAGTCCAGGTGGTCCCGGCTCAGTATCAGTGGGCATTCGACCAGTTCATCGGCGGCTAAGGCACCCACGGCTCGACAGCGGCTCACCGCAACCCGCGGTGAGCCGCTTCCGGGCTACACCGAGTTCTTCAAATCCTCGACCTTGTCCAACCGCTCCCACGGCAGATCAAGGTCGTTGCGGCCGAAGTGTCCGTAGGCCGCTGTTTGCGCGTAGATCGGTCGCAGCAGATCCAGATCTCGCACGATCGCGCCCGGCCGCAGGTCGAACACCGCCGTGATGGCCTTCTCAATACGGGCCGGGTCGACGGTCTCGGTGCCGAAGGTCTCCACGAACAGCCCGACCGGCGCCGCCTTACCGATCGCGTAGGCCACCTGAACCTCCACCCGTTCGGCGAGCCCCGCGGCGACGACGTTCTTCGCCACCCAGCGCATCGCATACGCGGCCGACCGATCCACCTTGGACGGGTCTTTTCCGGAGAAGGCGCCGCCACCGTGGCGGGCCCAGCCGCCGTAGGTGTCGACGATGATCTTCCGACCGGTGAGCCCGGCGTCACCCATCGGGCCGCCGACCACGAATTTGCCGGTCGGGTTGACCAACAGCCGGAAGTCGGAGGTATCCATCGTCTCGTGTGCCAACTCGGCCAGCACCGTGTTGACGACCTTCTCCCGGATGTCCGGATTCAGCGTATTGGTCAAGTCGATGCCATCGGCGTGCTGGGTGGACAACACGACGGTGTCCAGCCGGATCGGAGTGGTCCCGGCGTACTGGATGGTCACCTGGGTCTTACCGTCCGGCCGGAGATAATCGAGTACTTGGCTCTTGCGGACCTCGGTCAACCGCCGCGACAGCCGATGCGCCAGCGCGATCGGCAGCGGCATCAGCTCGGGAGTGTCGCGAATCGCGTAGCCGAACATCAGGCCCTGGTCGCCGGCGCCCTGGGCGTCCAGCGGGTCTGCAGCCCCCTCGACCCGCGCCTCGTGGGCCTTGTCCACACCCTGGCCGATATCCGGCGACTGCCTGCCGATCCCGATGTTGACCCCGCAGGTGACCCCGTCGAAGCCCTTCTCGGAGGAGTCGTAACCGATCTCCAGGATCCGTTCGCGCACCGTGTCGGTGATATCGGCGAACGCCCCCTTCGCCGAGGTGGTGACTTCACCGACGACGTGCACCTGTCCGGTGGTGACCAGGGTCTCCACCGCGACTCGCGAGTTCGGATCGTCCGCCAGCAGGGAATCCAGCACCGAGTCGCTGATCGCGTCGCAGATCTTGTCGGGATGTCCCTCGGTCACCGACTCGCTGGTAAAGAGCCGCCCGTTCTCGCTCACGGTGTTAATCCCCTTCGGTATGTGGGTGGGCATGGTATTCGCAGTAACCATCTCTGTGGTCATCCGCCGGACCGTCGGCCGGGCGCCGATATCTTATCCGCCGCTGGTCCTCAGCAGCGCGGCCACCGCGTCCACGATACGGCTCGCCATCAAAGTCTTGGAACCGTGTTCGAGCGCCACCTCCGTACCGTCGGCGCCCAACATCCAGCCGTCGTTACTGTCCACCTCGAATGCCCGGCCGTCACCGACTGCGTTGACAACCAACAGATCGCACGCCTTCCGGCGCAATTTAGCCCGGGCATGGAACAGCACATCACCGTTGGCATCGCCGGTCTCAGCGGCGAACCCGACTATCACCCGCATGCTCGGCAGTTGGCCGTCGGCGCGCTGGCGCACCGCGCCGGCCAGCACGTCCTCGTTGCGTATCAGCTCGATCGGGGGCGTATCCCGGGCGTCCGCGGTCTTCTTGATTTTACTGGTCGCCGGGTAAGCGGGCCGGAAATCGGCAACCGCGGCGGCCATCACCAGGACGTGCGCATCCGGCGCGTTCTTCGACACCGCCTCATGCATCTGCGCCGCGGAGGTCACGTGCAGCACACGAACACCCGCGGGATCGGCCAGGCCCACGGTGTTTCCGGCAATGAGGGTGACGTCGGCACCGCGCTGAGCGGCGACCCGGGCGACCGCATAACCCTGCTTGCCAGAGCTTCGGTTGCCGATGAAGCGCACAGGGTCCAGAGCCTCCCGGGTGCCACCGGCGGTGACCAGAACCTTGGCGCCCGCCAGATCATGCCGAAGCGCGTCGGCACGGGCCAGCAGCAATTCGGCGAAGATGCTGATCTCGTCGGGCTCGGGCAGACGTCCCGCTCCGGTATCGGCACCGGTGAGCCGGCCGAATGCGGGCTCGAGCACCACGACGCCCCGGCGTCGCAGCGTGTCGACGTTATCGACCGTGGCAGCGTGCTGCCACATCTCGGTGTGCATCGCCGGGGCCAGAAGGACCGGGCACCGGGCCGTGAGGAGGGTGGCGGTCAGCAGATCATCGGCCCGGCCGACCGCAGCGCGGGCGAGCAGGTCCGCGGTCGCGGGCGCCACGAGCACGAGGTCGGCCTCTTGCCCCATGCGCACGTGCGGCACATCCGGTACGTCCTCGAAGACTCCGGTGCGAACCGGGTTGCCCGACAACGCCTCAAAGGTGGCGGCGCCCACGAAGCGCAACGCGGACTCGGTGGGAACGACTCGCACGCGGTGTCCGGATTCGGTGAGCTGGCGGACTACCGAGCACGCCTTGTAGGCGGCGATACCGCCGGCGACGCCGACAATGATCCGCTTCGGGCTCATAGCCGACCCGCCCTGGCCGCGGTTATTCGCCTTCGGTGTGTTCGAGAAGGTCGCCGTGGATCTCGCGCAGGGCGATCGACAGCGGTTTCTCCTGCAGACCGGGCTCGACCAGCGGGCCGACGTACTCGAGGATGCCCTCGCCGAGCTGGCTGTAGTAGTCGTTGATCTGGCGGGCCCGC
>Ga0180432_10003991_pt1 | contig 20653 bp, 17 predicted proteins | sample SS_ome_10_FD_132414 | JGI IMG/M metagenome (GOLD analysis project Ga0180432, IMG submission 132414) | Hypersaline lake sediment archaeal communities from the Salton Sea, California, USA - SS_1_MS_2 metaG | ecosystem: Environmental > Aquatic > Non-marine Saline and Alkaline > Hypersaline >...
CAGCGCGAAGTCCGTCGGCAGACATCGAAGGAAGCTCTGCCGAGACACGTGCGGATAGACGACCTGCTTGTCCATCCACGCCAGGCGCACCGCTTCGAGAACTTCTTTTCTGAACTCGGCGACCTCGTCCAAGAACAGGACGCCGCCGTGCGCGAGCGACAGCTCTCCGGGCATCAGCTGCCGCGGCCTTCCGATCATGGCGACAGTCGAACACGTGTGGTGCGGAGCGCGAAACGGCGCCCCGACGAACATCTGCTTCGACTCGATTCCGGCCATGCGATGGATGCGCATGGCCTCGATGAGGTTCTGTTCGTTGTCTTTGTTCACAAGGTCGAGCGCCAGTCTTCTGGCGACCATCGTCTTTCCGGATCCGGGCGGTCCGACGATCAGAACGCTCTTCTTCTTTCGAACAGCTCTCCTGATCGGTTCGGCTTTCTGTTGCAGTTCCTTCGGCAGGTCATTCCAGCTAGGATTGTTCATGTTTTCTCCCTTCGGTTTGAAAATAGGTGGGTAAGTATATATACCTACCCACCTAAAGACTTACTCGTCGACCATCGCGCCGGCCTCGAACAAGAACGGACTCGGCTCGACGTCGTACTGCTCGCCGTTCGCTCTGGCGAAGGTTCGCGGCCACGTGTAGATTAGAGAATCTCTCGCTCGCGTGGTCGCAACGTAGAACAGCCGCCGCTCCTCCTGCTCGTCCACGGTCATCGCGTGCGGCAGAATGCCGTCGCTACATCCGGCGACGTAGACGACCGGGAACTCCAACCCCTTGCTCTTGTGAATGGTCATCAGCCGCACAGCGTCGACCTCCTCGCCCTTCTTCTTTCGCTTCTGCCTCTCCGTCTCTTCTACGTAGTCCAGCAACTCTCGAATCGTCGAGAAGCGATCGGCCGTCCTGACCAACTCCTTGACGTTGGCCGTTCGGCTGTTCTCCGCGCTGTCCGATCCTTCGTCCTTCTCGATCCAATCGAGGTACTGCGTGGCCTGGAGAACGCGCGAGATGACGGTGCTCGGCCCCATCTCGTCGACGTCAAGCTCTTTCTTGACTTGACGAGATTCCTCGACTTCGTCTTTGATTCGCCTGACCTGCTGCGCGAATAGTGCGATCGAGTCGGCCTGCCGGCTGCGAGCTATGCGGATCAGCGATGCACTCTCTGCGACGTCGAACAGCGAAGTTCCGCTTCTGCTCGCCTCGTTCTCCATCGCCTCGATCGTCACCTTCCCGATGTATCTGAAAGGTGCTCGAACGCAGCGCTTGAACGCTTCGTCGTCCGAAGAGTCCTCGATCAGCTTGAGATAAGCCAGCATGTCCGCGATCTCTCTTCGGCGCCAGAATCCCACTCCGCCGACGACCACGTGCGGAATCTTCGCGGAGATCATCTTCTCTTCGAGCGCGCGGCTCTGCGCGTTCGTGCGGTAGAGAATGGTGTGGTCCTTCCACTCGGATCCGCCTTCTTTGCGCTCCAGGATGTCGGCGACGATCTGATCTGCCTCATCGTCCGTGTTCTCGCAGTGAAACACTCTGATCTTTTCTCCGTTGGATTCTCTTGTCGCGACGTTCTCCTTCTTGACGCGGTTCGGATCGTTGTTCGCGATCACCCTGTTCGCCGCCGCAAGAATCTCCGGAGCAGATCGGTAGTTCTTCTCGACGCGATAGATCTTCGCACCGTGCTCTTGCTCGAAGTTCAGCGTGTACTCGCTTTTCGATCCGCGCCACGAATAGACAAGCTGGTCATCGTCACCGACCACGAGCAGCGACTTCGAGCCGGTCGACAGAATCTTGACCAGTTCGTACTGCGCCGTGTTGCTGTCCTGGAATTCGTCGACGACGACATGGTCGAACCTGCTCTGCCATCGATCGCGCGCGGCCGCGTCTTCCCGCAGATGTCTGACCGACAGATAGAGCATGTCGTCGAACGTGATCAAGCCGCGAGTTTCTCTCTCGGCCTCGTAGCGACGATACGCCTCGACGTATCTCGGGTCGACTCGCATTCCGAGAATCTCGAACGCCGTGTGTGCATCCTCCGGCCCGATCATCTCGTTCTTGCATCGGCCGATGAAAGAGTTGACATTCGTGACGTCGGCGCCCTTCCAGTCCATGCCCTGGTAGCCGAGGAGGATCTTGAGCTGCAGTCGCATGGTGTCCTTCGCATCGACCTCGCAGCTCTCCCACGGCGATCCATCTCTCAGGATCTCCAAGCAGACCGAGTGAAAAGTTCCGACGCGCATCCCGTCGCGCGAGTCGGTGTCGACTCCCATCGACTTCAGTCGATCGTTCATTTCACGCGCGGCATCTCGCGTGAACGTCGTCGCCAGGATCTTCCTCGGCTCGATGTTCTGCTCTTGAATCTTTCGAGCGATGTAGTTGACGACCGTGAACGTCTTGCCCGACCCTGCGACTGCGAACATCGCGGCCGGTCCATCGTCATGATCTACCACTGCCTGCTGCACCTCGTTCAATCCGTTTTTGCCCATGGCTTCTTCCTCCGTCGCCCCTTCTAGGTTTGAAAATTGGGAGCCGATCGGCCGAAGGGATTTCCGATCGACTCCCGCTGCACTCTGCAGCTCGCCCCGTTGCGCCAGGGCAGAACTCGGGGCGAGGCGCGACCGCTCGCCCGCGAGCTGCACTTTTACTCTATCTCGTCGTCGACCTCCTCTCCGTCTAGGACGCCGATCGCCTCGTCGGCGTCTTCTGGATGGTGCTTTCGCATGCAAGGATCGCAGATCCCGTGGGACACTCGATCCGATCGCCTGCCTTCGTGGATGAGCCGCTTACAGTACATGCAGACAACTCGAATCTCCTTGACTCGATCGCTGAGCGGCTTCACGACAGAATCTCCGCGAACGGTGTCCAGCGAAGATCGCCGTCGGTCGTTCGATTCAGATCTCGATCGCGGCGACTCTTTCTTCGCCGCTCTCGCTTCTCTCGCCATCGACGAGCGCGCTTCTCGGATCGCTCGTTGCTATTCTTGATCAGCTTGCACACGATTCATTCTCCCTTCGATGCAGAAACTACACCGACTCGCCGATCGCCCTGCTTGACTGCGACGACCCATGCGTCATACCCACAATCAACAGCCATGTCGGCCTGTTCTTGGGCATAATCAAGCGCCTCTTCGTCTGAAGAGGCATGAATATATTCTCTGACCTGATCATCATGCACGCAATATAGCGTCGACCGATATGTCTCCCAGAGGTCGTCTATTGCAGATTCGACAGCAATCGAGTACGCGCGCTCGAATGCTGTCAGCTCGTCATCGGTCAAATCTTTCACCGGTTTACCGAGCTGGCTCGCCAGCTCGTCGTAGTCACCATCTAACGGCTGACGAGGCAACAAACACTGCTCTCTCGTTATCGGATTTCCAGGTTCGTGCGTGGGCCACGCACAATTCGGAGGTGCTCCGCACTCATCCGCTGCGAACCTCACGCACTCATCCGCTACACTTTCTATTCTGTTTTTCATCTCGATCTCCCTTCGGTTGGTTCGGCCCGTCAGCTCGGCGTTCAGCCGCTCGCAGATCTCTTCGGCTTCTGCGAGCGCCCGTTGGTAAGCGCAGCGGTCGGTTTTGCCGACGTAACATTTTCCCCAGTGATATTTTACCTTACGACAGCCGCGCGCGTGTTCGCTGATCATCGACACCGACTCACGGTCGCTGTCGACGTGCAGAATTGCGACGTTTCGATACTCGCCGAACGACATGCTGTGACGACGAGACGTCACGTTCGCACTGCTGGTCTGGACAATGTAGTGGCCAGGATCGACGAAATTCCACGCTTCCTGCTCGTTCGAGAATGGTCCGTGTGTGCAGTCGCGATTGATGCTGCACAATTCGCCGTTGTTCCACGTCCACTCACTCGCGAGCAAGTCGCTGGTCGTCACATACCAGCCGGCGAATGGTCCACTAGCGATTTTTACACTTCGCCACGTCTCACCATCCAAAATTTTTTCGCTCATCTCGATCTCCCTTCGGTTTGGTTCGGCCCGTCAGCTCGGGCAAATGTCGGGCCGACCCGCTACGGTCGGCCTCCGAACCTACAGATTGATTCTCCTCCTCTGCACCCAATGGACCTCGACGATCGAAGTCCACTTGATCGGATTCGCGTTGACGGGACGCGCGGCGATCCAGTCGCCGCACGCTCCGCGCTTTGTCGACAAGACGATCCGTCTGCCGTCGACTTCCACAATTTCGCGCTTCATGACTCATTCCCTTTCTCGAACTCGCGACCGAGCACGTGGTCGACTGCTTTCTGAGCAGCCGCGGCGGCGCACACGACCAGCTTCGGATCGTCTTCGAGTCGCCGCAGCCAGTTGGCGACGTAGGCTGCGCTGTTGTCGATCGCTTTCTCGTCCTCTATTCCAGCTTCGGCGCACAAGAAAGCGGCGCCCATCTCTGCGATCAGCTCTTCCTTGCTGTAGCTCTCAACGTCGAGGATCTGTTCGATGAATTCGTCCTTTTTGAACCGACCGACTCTCGACCAATGACCGGTCGAGTGCGTCGCCTCGTGGAACAGAGTCGAGTAATATTCGGCGCTCGATTCGAAGTCGTTTCGGCTCGGCATCGCGATGTAGTCAAGCGACGGCGAATAGGCTGCGCGATCTCCGCCATTTCGAAGCTCGGGCTTGCCAGCATATCCGGTCCAGATCTTCTCGGCCGACTCGATCGGGTCGATCTCTTCAGCTTTCTCGGCCTGCGCCTCGCGCTCCTTCTCCAGCCACTTCGGAGTCGGAACATTCTCGCACTGGTCGAGCGAGAAGACGCGGTAGTACCGGAGCAGCGGAAACGACTTCTTCTCTTCCTTGCCGTTCTCGTTGCGCTCCGTCTTCTCCACCCATCGCCAGAAGACGACGATCTGGCTCTTCTCGCCCTTGCGGATCTTTCCGCCGAGTTCGTTCGCTCGGCGCATCGTGATCCACGGACCTTGACGCCCGGACAACAGCGTCAAGAAAACGTTGACGCCGCGATACTGACGGCCGTCGTATGACCGCGCGATCGTTGCGCTCGACTTCCAAGGTCTGCGCCACGGAACGACGCCGTCGCGCAGCTTCTCGACGATCTGCTCGGTCACGATCTCGTAAACACTTTTTCTGCTCTTCTTGTTTTTCCGTCGCATGATCTTTTCCCTTCGGTTGGTTTGATCATAGTTTGCTACAAATAAATAACGACCGCTCGGGACTCGAACCCGTTGCGCCCTGCTTCGCGTGCGGCCTGGCGTTTTTTTTCGCTGATTTCGGCCAGCGCTCCGACCGAGGTCTTGCCTCGGATGCTCCCGGCCATCTCGCGACCGCGCCGTCGCTATGGATCCCTCGTCCCCTTTCGGGGCCACCGTGCCGGGTGTTGCGTTACGGTCCGCCGCGGTTCTCAGCGCTGCCGCGATCGGTTTTGGTCTAGCAGGCTCCCGCGTGCCTGCCCGGCCCTCGGCCGGCGCTATTTCAAAGAGCCACGGCCGAGACACGAATCGTCTCGATCGCGCGCGTCGCCCTGGCTAGGCTGGGACGCCGAGCGGCATGGCCCGTGATCAGCAGTGCGATCGCAATCGCCGCTGCGGCCAGCCTTGAGGTTTTGCGTCCCGTCGCGCTCATATTAATAGTATATACTATATACGTTATATGTCAATAAAAAAGATGTATATACTATTCAATAACTTAGCCATAAGCTGTTGATATTGCTAGCGAAAGAAAATCGATCTTCCTCGATCTTTCTCGCGGTCTACAGAGATCGGCGAAAACCGCCTATTTTTCGTCTAAAATTATCTAGTGATTTCGACTACTTGCAAAGCGACGTCGTAGGAGCCATTCTAAGCGCTTCAAACGGGTCAACCTATGTCTAGCTATTCGTCGACCCGTCCGAGCGCCTCCAGCGCGCTCCCTGCGCTTCTCCTTGGCAAGGAACGCGCGTCTGCGGACGTGGTCGAATGTGTTCCGAGGTGTTCCGAGGTGGTCCTAGAAGGCCAGCGCGCCGAACGCGACGCCGGCTCCTGCAGCCGCGACGACCAGGGCAGCGGACACGACGATCACGATCGCCGGATCCCATCCGGAGTCATCGGGTCGAGTCGCCAGATCGGCGATCGTCTCTCGCGCTGTCCGAAGATCGATTCGGCAGTCGCGCTCGCTCTCGACTATCGTCGTCAGTCGATCTACCGTGGATCGATCGACGCAGAACTCTCCTTCGACGCACGGCTGCAGATGGATCGATCTAACCGGTGGATCCGCTGTCGCGATCGTTGCCAGAAGGATCGTCGCCAGGATTCCAACCGTCCAGCAGGTCGTTGATCTTTTCGAGCGCTTCATCGTCTCCAAGCTCCTCGTTCGCTTTCAGATCGAGCAGTCGTCGAATGTGTTCTCTCGCCTGCGCGGCCTCGCCCTTCCATCGCTCGACGTTCTTCCGCAGCTCAGCGATTCGATTCTTCTCTCTCCGAAGAAGCAGGCCGAGCACGACGAACCCGATCGTCACCAGCGAGGCGACGACCAGAACGAGAACGATTCGCCAGTCCATTTTCGACGATCCTTTCCGATTATATCACTGATATAATCTCAGCCCGTCGAAGGCTGTTCTGCTTCGTACTTCGGGAAAATCTTCTTTCCCAAGATCGACCAGAACAGCGCGGCCGAGCCTCCGGTGGTCAAGCCTTTGTAAAGTGCGACGTACCACTCGACGTTGTTCGCCACTAACGATGAAGCGAGTCCGAGAAGCATTCCAACCGCGGCAGCTATCAACGGCAACCATTCGCTGCCCGGCTTCAAGAACTTTCCGATGCTCCAGACGATCAGCAGTACGATGATGGCGCCTGCAGCGAACCAGTTCCCTCCTTGGAACGCTTCGACCAACATCTGGATCGTGCCACCAAGATTTTCATCTGGGTTCGGAACTTCCTTCGGTTCTTCCTTCTTCTCTTCCTTCGGTTCCTCCGCCTTCTTCTCGGCGATCGATTCTTCTTCCGCGACTCCACCGTCCACCGGTTGCGCGCTCGCGACAGCGGTCAACAGGAACAGCGCTGCGAAGATCGTGACCACTGCGGCGATCAGCAAGTTTCTGTCGTTCATCCTTAAACCCTCCTCGTTAGTTTACCGGGAAAATCCCGTCGTCTCCTCTGCTACCGTCGTTGAACCATATCACGGGAAAGATGCCGTCGTCACCATAGTTCGGCGGCTCGATCTCAGGCTCTGGAGTCGGGCCGTCCGAACCGAGACGAATCCACCCGTACGGAGCCTCGGAAGATCCGCCGAAGTCTCCGTCGATGTCTTCGAGCGCTCTCGCTTTGAACCTGACGCCGACTGCTTCGTCGGCGGAAGCGAGCGCAACCAGGTTGTCCATCGAGCACTTGAACAAACAGAACTCGACGTGATATCGATCCGTTCCTTCTGCGTTCGGTCTTCGACCTCGAAGAGTGAAGTAGATCGGCGTCGGATTGTTCGGCTCGATCGGAATCGCTTCGTCGGTCGGCTCTCCGACGCCGAGCGGAAAGATGCCGTCCTCGCCCGACGTGGTCGCGCCGCTCCAGATCGCGACCGGAAATATTCCGTCGTCGCCGCTTCGCAACTTAGCTCCTGGTGACGGTCAGCCCGTCGCAGTAGATCGTGACGTTGCTCGCATTGCCTGCCGGATAATGCTGGTCCCAGCCGCTCGGGTCGTCGATGCCGAACGCCGACACCCACACTCGAAGCACGTCGTCATACTCTGCAGTGCCGGTCACGGTGAGAGTCTCCCAAGAATCGTTCGCGTCGCTCATCTCGGAAGAATCTTCGTCGCCGGCACCTTCGAGATGGAGCATCGGGCGCTTGCCGGAATCCATCGACTTGTTCTTCTTGAACTGCAGCGACACGCTGACCGTTTCTCCACTCGTGACCGGAATCTTGATCGGAATCTTCCTCGTCGCGTGAGAACGAACCAGTCCGGTGTACGGTAGGATCTTTCGCGCGAACGTTCCGTCGATGTATCCGTCTGCTTCGCCGGAGCTGACCTTGTGGATCTCCGCTCCGGCGTGAACGATGCCGACCTTCGTCGTGTCCGGAAACAGCGTGTCCCACTGCTCCGCGTCCGAAGAGTCGAGTATCGAGCAGTCTACCCACTCCCAAGAAGTCAGAGACAAAAACTTCAGACGGTTGTCTTCTCCATGAACCACGTTGTTGGTAAAGCACCATCCCAGCTCGGGAGCGTAGAACGCATCGGACGGCGTGTTGTATCCGTTCGGTTCTTTGAACGTGCAGTCTCGCGCCAAGAACCGCGAGTGCATTCCGTAGTTGCCGAACGATGCGTAGACGTTCGCCTCCTTGTTGACCACGTCGGTTCCGAACTCGCATCCGTCCAGCTTCATCTCGATCGAGTTCGAACCATCGCACAAGATAGCGCCGTGTCCGGAAGAACCGGCCGAGTTGCAGTTGTCGAACTTGCAGTCCTTCATCTCGACCAAAGCGGGTCGATTGCTTATTCGAACTGCCGTGATGTTGCAGTTTCTGAACTCCACTTCTTCCATCTTGATCGGAGCAACGTCGCTCGTTCCTTCGAGACTCATTCCGTAGCTGTTTTTTACGTTGAAAACTTGAGACTCAAATCCGTCGGATCCTACCTTGAACTCGTGCGCTGAAAGTTTTACGGCAAGCGTCGACGTCCAGATCAATCCGCTGTAGGCTCGATGGATCTTCAGCTCGTTCTCGATGCTTCCGTATCTGGTCGTCCAAGCGACGCGAGCGGAGTTGGTGTCGCTGGCATCGCAGATGTATATGTATCCGCCGAGATCCGGAATGCAGTCGAATCCGCTGTTGTTGTTTATGCCGTTGTTGCTCGCGTCGAGGATCGAAATCATGCCCGTCTTCAGCCTGCCCTGAGTCGCACCGAAGAACCAGAGATAGCCGTAGCCGAACGCGTGAAGCTCGCCGATATTCTCCCTCGTCGGATCTGCATCGGCCCACACGTTGTTAGTGTACATGCAAACGGCGCCGGCCGCCGCAGGTTCGTCGAAAGAGCAGTTGTTGATCTTCAGATCGTCCGCAGGCCACTGAGTGCCGCTCACTCCTCTGAGCTGCCACAGAGTACCGCTGCCGGCACCGTATCGAAACCGAGTCCAGCCAACGTCTATCGTCGAATTCGAAGTGTCGGTCGTGAAGTGGAAGCCCTTCGCGCTCTCTCCGATGATGTTCACGTTTCGAGTCGCGTGGATCACGACGTCGCCGTGGTGAGCGGAGCCGAAATGGTTGTTCGAAAGGTTGGCCGTGTACTGCGTCGAACTGATCTTGCTCGCGATGGTGGTGATCTCGCAGCCGGTAGGAGTGTGGTCCGGATCTCCGCCGGTGCCGACGAAGATTCGATCTCCGACCTGCCAATCGACCGCCTTGCTCAGCGTGATGGTCACTCCCGCTCCGGCGGCTGCGTCCGCCGACAGCCTGGAGCGCTGCATGCTCGCGGCCGCCATGTGGTAGCTCGGCCAACCGTGGCAGCGGAACGTTCCCTTGATCTTGTTCTCGAAGCCGGTCGAGCCGGTGAACTGGACGTTGAACGTCCTGGCCGACGGGCACGGGTTCGAACCGGTGAACAGCCGAAGCTCTCCGCCGCTCTGCACGTCGAAGCCGCCCTTCATCGTCAGCGCGTAGTCGCCGGCCACAGAGTCGTCGACGTAGAGCAGGCCGCCGCTCGTGATCGCGATCGCCTTGACCGCCGCGCCGCCGTCGGTGCCTATCGTTTTGCTGCCGTCGATCTCGACGTCGTGCCCAACCGAAGCGGTGTCGCCGTCTCCGGGAACTCCGCCGCCTCCCCACGTCGCAGCAAGCGACCACGGTCCGTCCTGCGTGCTTGTGTACGCCGCCATCTCAGCTCTCCACTTCGTATGGATCCTCGGTCGGCGATCTGCCGAGCGCGATCAAAACATTCTGTCGATGTATTTCTTCCATGATCCCTCGAAACTCGATAGCGACCGCGCTCGGAATGGTAACGTCGAGCTTCTTGGTGGTCGACCTGTGTCGAGCGCGCCGCTGCTCGACTATCAAGTTCCCGCGCTTCACAGTCCCGAGGTAGTAGTCGACTCCGTCGATGGTCGCGATCAGCTCCGTCCACGGTCCGACCGTGATCGTGTTCCTGAGTACGGTTCCGCTCTTCTTCCAACGAATCGCCAAGAGTATATCCTGCTATACTCCGCCGACCGACTAGATCGGCGGGTCGCTCTCCAGAGATCTGTTCACGTCGTAGACCTCGACGTAGTCTCCGACCGATACCAAGCTCAGCCCGACCGTCGGGCTGTTCGGCGGAAGCTCGATTCCGATCACCTTGAACTCAGTGTCCCAGCCCTCCTTGTCGTCGATCACCCGGACGGTGTCGAGCATCCACGTCCCGACCACGTCGAGAGTGCATTCGTAGCTGACGAACACTCGCATCTTGGAGAACGTCTCGATCAGCCAGTTCATGATGTACATCGCGCCGGCGTCATTGGACACGTCTCCGGCGTCGAAATCAGGCATCGCTCGCGAACCGTGCCACAGCTTCGACAGCCTGCACGCCTGATCCGTGTCGTGGTCGCGAACTATGCACCCGGTGTGATCGCCGCGCAGGCCGGAGCGCGCATACTTCACGACGAACGAGTTGAAGATGTCGGAGCGCGGAGTCTCCGTCGGCCCCGAGATCTTTCTGACGATGTTCTTGCCGTACGAAAGAGTCTTCACCACGTCTCGGTCCCACGATATCGGCATGAACTCGTATTGCTCGCCGACCTGCACAGACGCGAACGGAAGCTGCCGCATGAGCCGGTTCAGTATGTTTTGCAGCACGCCGCCAACTCCGCGCTGGTTGAATATCAATCCAAGTTCTATCGCGCTGAACACTCTTCCGAGATCCGAAAGCGTCGACAGATCGAATCGATTTGCAGCCGATCCGAAGAACGTCAGCAGATATCTGATCGCCTCGTCCACGGTCGCCGGAGTGTGTCCCTGCACGTCGGCCGTCACGTCCTTGGTCGACGCTGCGTTTGCTGTGGTCAATTTTATGTAGCTGTTGCCAGCAGAGTCCGTTGCGCTCGAAGTTGCAATTGCGCCAAGAGCAGTTCCGTCGTCTCCGTCGTAAGCTCCGGCGATCGGCATCGATCCGTGCTCGTTCAGCCTGTCGTAGGCGATCAGCCAGCTCTTCGCGTCGGCCGCGATCTTCAGAGTCGGCGTCTTCTTCACCGAACCGATGATCACCGGATAGGGCTTGCCGCTGAACTCGTCGTCCAAAGTGCTGATCAGATCCGAGGTCGCCACTATCGGCGGAAACGGAATGTTTTCTTCGAGGCTTCCTTCTTCAACGCCGAACGAGGAGATCTTCCGTTCCTCATCGTAGTGCGGAGTCGTCAGCTTGCCGCGAAGAACATGAAGCGCCTGGTTCAGAGCGAATCCTCTGTTCGCGACGTACCAATAGACGTCGACCGTCGAGTCCTGCAGCAGAGCACCGGTTCGTCGAAGGTCCGGAATCGGAAAGTGATCGGCTGCAACGTCGAAGCTCATCGACCTGGCTCGCCTGATCGACCTGTCGAAGACGTCGACCTCGTCGGAGAAAGACGGGTTGTTCAGAATCGCGTCGGCGAAGTGCATCTTCTCTCCGCCGACCACTTCCTCGACGTCCGCGGTCGCAGTGCCGAGCAGGAACTTTCGATCGTCTCCGACGTCGACCACGACCAGGATCTCTCCGGTGCAGTTCGGATCTTCTCCCAGGCCGCGCCATCCGGCGCCTCGAAGCTCGAACGCCACGCTACACGACCTCGATTAGTTCGAAGCCCATGTCGAGAATGTTGCGGATCATCTGAACGGAAGTCCCGTTGACCTCCGCCGTCTCAGCGAAATACGCCGCGCGCTGCTGCGCGAAGCTGCTGCTCGCCCTCGCAAGAATCGGCTCGTGGTGGCACGCGTTCGAATCGGCGTTCAGAACCGAATCGTCGTCGAGCCAAACGATCGGCTTGATTCCCCAGTCGGTGAACTCGACCAGCTTCTCGACAGCCTCGACTCCCATGCCGCGGTCGACCTGTCCGGTGTACTCCAGAGAGATCGTCCTTCGAGTCGGACCGAGCTGCTTGATCAGCCGCGTGCCGCTCCTGCCCTCGACGACCGCCTGCTTCGGCATGTATTGGATCGTCGAAGTCCACTCGTCGTCCGACAAGCTGTATTCTCTGCCCAGCCTTACGGTCCCGAGCATGAGCTGAAGCTCCGTCGGATCGGTGTGCTGGCCGTAGACGGTCAATCGATAGTAGTTCCGCTCGTGCTCAGTTACCAACCCGAAGTTGAAGTAGAAGCGATCGCCGTACAGCTTGATCTCATCGTCTTCCGCGACGCCCAGCGTTTCGAGATCGATGCCGAAGATCAGATCGTTGTTCGTGTTCGCCAAAACCTTGAACGCATAGCCGGCCATCGCACCGTCGACGAAGTATGCGTACCACTTTCGATGCGCGTTCGAAGCGAACTGGTTGTGGACCATCCAAAGCTCATCGCTGCTGATCCTGTCGACGTTGACGATGTTGTCGTTCACCTCGCCGACCGTGAACCGCCGAATCCAGCTCTTGTCGCTTCCGCCGCTGCTGTCGAAGCGAGTCGACCAGCTAGAGCCGTCCTCGCTGCTCTCCAGCTTGCAGTCGAGCCAGTTGCGACCGAACACGGCGAACGCATCCGCCATGAACCTGACGTCGACGTCGTTGCCCGAGTCCGTCCTCTTCCACGTGAAAACCTTGTTCGTGCTCGCGACTCCCGCGGCGACCGAAGGCTCCCTCCAGCCGATGCTCGGCGAATCGACGAAGATGTTCTCCGGCTCGTAGACCGCGCCCGTCTCGACGCTCCATTCGTCGTCTTCGACAGCGTATTCTCCGGCGAACTTCGCGCTCACTCCCTGCAGCAGGCCGACCGGTTCGATGGTCGGGCAGCGTCTCGGAGTTCTCATGCCGTAGATCTGCGCGTCGGTGTACGGATAGATGGAGAACGAATAGTGGACCCACAACCACTTCGACTCGTTGTTCACAGCGGTCGGAGATGTGTTCCAGTAACCCCACTGAAACCGCTCCGTCGTTCCGACCGACTGCGTCAGCGTTCCGTTCGCTTGAAGAATCAACTCGAACGGAAACGCCTCCTGATAATCGCCTACCGGCGCACGATACACCCTCGCCGACGCGCCGCTGTAGTCGACGATCACGACGTACTCGTTGAAATCTTCTATCGACCAGTTCGACGGCAAGATCGTGTCGCGGTTGGTCGTCCCGTTGTAGTCGTACAGAGAGATCAAACCGGTCGACTGGTTGAACTGAATCTCGATGTCGACGAAGTTCACTCCGCTGGTGGTCGTGATCCTCACCTTCGTGTAACCCTCGTCGCACCTGACGCAGAACCTCGCGGCGAAGTCTTCTCCGGTGATAGACGCAAGCGAATAGTATGCGTTGCCGCCGTTGCCGACGAGCGTCAACTGGTTTCCGGAAAGCGTGCTCGTCGAAGATCCGGTCAAAGATCTGTTGTAGATGTCGAGATCCGGATCTGCATCGGCGGTCGACGGATACGCGAACGACGCCCATTCATACCACGTCGAAGCTGTCTCAGGAAGATAGCTCGACCACGCGACCAACCTCCAAACGACGAGCGCGTATTTGGAAGACGCTGCGTCTTCGTAGCACGCAACGACGTCGATGAACGCGCCGTTGTTCAAAGCGCGCATCGCGATCCAGTTGACTTCGCTGCCGCCGTTCTCGATTGTTTTGGAAAGCAAGCCTCCGCTCGGGTTCGTCCACGTCGCACCGTCCATGTTGGACTCATACGTGTGGAACGCATCTATCAACCCGACGCTGCCGGCGCCGTCGTCGTAAGCTCTGTAAGCCGTCCATCTGCCGCTCGGCTCCTGAATCGACGCGCAGTCCATGGAATCGGTTGTTCCAGTCATGTCGCTCGGCGTGGTCCAATCGACTCCGTCGAGAGTCGACGACGTCTTCACCGACGGCGTGAATCCATAGACGAACGTCAGATAGAGCTTGTCGTTCTGTCCGATGAACAAGTCGAGCCTGACGTCCGATGCTCCGGTCGAACCGTGGTCAAAGACCTCGCTCGCGCTCGACCAAGTGATCCCGTTGTCGTCGGAGTATATCGCGTAGATCTTGTCGTCGTTGTCGTCCATGTAGACCACGACCAAACGCTTGCCTATCCTGTCGATCGCAATGTCGACGATGTTCCCGCTTCCGCCGACAAGAGTTGAATCCTGATAGAGCCTGACCACCTTGTCGAAGTCGGCGCCGTCGAACGAACGATAGACGTCGAACCGATCGCCGGATCCGGTCACGACCACGATCGTTCCGTCGTCGAGTTCGATTCCATCGACCACGTCGGGATTCGTGTCGATCTCTGAGATAGAGACGATGGTCAGCGACGGCCATTCAAAGCTGTTGCTCGGCATCTTCGACTGACGAACGTCGTTCCCCTTGATGAACAGCAGCGACGCGACGCTGGCCGCTCCGCTCGCATCCTCTTCGGAAAAGTTCGTTTCGATTATGCACGGACTCTTGATCTCGTCAGACGAATTCGAGTTCAGAACTCTGACATACTGGTTGACGTAGACGCCCGACTCTCCCATCGCCAACGTAGCGGAGTCCACTATCTCGCTGGACGGGTCGTCCGGATCGAGTACCTGGTCCATGGTCAAGCTGAACTTCGCGCCTGCGTCCGCAACGTGGTCGAACGCTCCGGACTCTTCGACGGTCAAAGTCAAATCTTGCTTCGACGCAACGTGCTTCGCAACTCCCTTCAAACCCGTCCGTCCGACGTTGCCGGCAGCCGCGCTCACTATCTTCAGGTTTCGCTGGTCCGCGTCCGGCGCGGACTCGAACACGAACTCGCCGTGCCCGTCGTCAACCATTACTCGCCGCATCGGCCAACTCCCTGCGATCTAGGTAGAACAATATCTGATCGAAGAACGACGGATCGTTGTCTCCGCTGATGCCGCGTTCTTCCATCCACGACTTTCGACGCTCGGTCCAAAAGTGCCTCATCAATCCGATCGCTCCGTGCAGAGTCACTGCACGGAGTTTCTTCGCCTTCTTCTCCATTCCGAAGAACTCGCCCTGTAGATCTCTCGCTCTGCTGTAGATCCTCCAAAGCTCGTCGTCATACGGACACCAGGTCGCGACTATGCACCATTCCCATCCGTTCAACGCGAGCCTTCTAAACACTCGCGCCACGTCCTTCGGCGAGAACTCTCGCTGCACTCTGAACGTGAGGTCGCCCCAGCAGTTGCGCTTCTCGTCCTCCAGAATCATCTCGGAGATTCTCGGGAACTCGTCGCGCAAGACTTCGGCTACCTTCTCGTGAGTCGGAGGCTTTCGCATCTCTACTTTCTCCTTGACGCAAATCCCGGCACTGCGTCTCCGCCGACTATGGCCGCGGTCTTTCCGCCGAGCCTGTTGTTCTCGCCGACCATGTTGTCGATGACCTCTCTCGCCTTCTGCGCGAACATGTGCTCGATGTTGAAAACGTTGGTCACGTTGGTGGTCGACGCCATCGCGGCGGCCGCTCCCCTTGCACCGGCCGGCGAGAGAGCCTCTCTGTTCATCCTGTCGATCGCCTGCTCGCCGCCGACCTGCCGCACCCAGCTGTCGTTCATGACGGCCTCGCCGACCTTGCCTATGATTGGAACCTCGTCCGGCTGCAGCACCGGCTTGACGAACACGCCGTCGTGAGCCTTGACAGCTCGCATGAACGCGCCGACGGAAGAACCGAAGTCGCTGATGCCCTGCTTGATCATTCCGCCCTCGTGCAGCTTGCCGAGGATCGGAATCTCGTCGGGCAGCAGACCTTCCTCTCCCTTGAGCCAGCTCGTCTCACCGCCCCATCTTCCTGTGATGACGTTCTTGATCACCTGCGCGACCTGCTTGCCGATCTCCAGAGCGATCAACGGAATGTTCTTTATTATGGCCGTGATGATCATCGGAATCGAGTTGATCACAGCGTCGATGATCTGTGGAATGTGAGCGATCAAGACGTTCACGACCTGAAGCGCACCGTCGATCAGAGCATAGACCAATCCAGGCAAGTTCGACGTGATCGCCTCGATGATCGTCGGCATGTTCGCAACGAACGCCTCGATCAGCGTCGGAACGCCGACGGCAGTCAACCATTCGATGACCGGACCCATGTTCTGCGCGAGATTATTCCAGAAGTCCAAGAACTGGTTCAGAGACTCCTCCATCCTCGGAATGCCCTCGCCGCTGAACGCGGTCGAGATCAACTGGCTGACTTGATCGAGCGGCCTCACGAACAGCAGCCCGAACTCTTCGAGCGGCCTGCCGATCATCGAAGCCAGCTGCATCGAGATCTCCGCTCCCCTTCTTCCGAGAGTCTCCAGAAAACCGTCGGCGATCTTCTTGCCGAGTCCATCGAACAGTCCCTTCTCCTCGGTCAGCTCGCCGATCTGCTTCTTCAATCGATCTCCGAGCATGCGCTCGGCTTCTGCGGAAGATACTCCGAGAGCAGCTGCTTGCTCTCTGACCTTCGCGATCTCTTCTTCGTTCTGCAGCCGAATCAGCTGAATCTTCGCCTGTCGCCTTTCTTCTTCGGTGCCGGTTTCGACTCGCATCGACAGGAACATCTTCTGCCATTCACGCTCAGTGTTGATTGTCTTATCGATCCCGTCGACCCACTTCTTGATCGCAGCTTCTCTCTCGTCCGCGACTTTCTTCAGCGCAGCAGCTTCCTTCTTGTAGGCAGCATCTTGAATCTTCTCTAGATCGCGCTCCAGCTTCTTTCGAAGCTCGTGCTCCGCCTCGGTGCGCTGCTCCTCCTTGGCGAAGTTCATCTGCTTGATGGATTCGAGAGTCGCCTCGAACTGCGCTCTCGCTCGCTGCTCGGCGTCCATGTTCGAGAGCCTGAGCCGAAACAAGAACTGTTCGGCCTTCTCTCGCTCGCGCATCTCGTCTTCGACGGCCTTTCTGATCTTCTGCATCCTGGCCTTCAGAAACCTGTCGAACAGCTTCTCTTCTTGCTTGGTCAAGTTCCCGCGAACAGCGGTCTCGTGTGCGACCAGCTCGTTCAGAGCACGACGCTCCGCCTGCGACAGAAAGTCGATGCCCTTCTTGTCGAACGCAACTAGAGCTTCTCGGTGCGCCTTGGTCAGTTCGAAGATCTTCGCCTGGCGTTTCGTCTCCTCCTCGACCGTCTCCTCTCCAAGCTTTCTGATGATCTCGCGCTGCTTCTCTCCGGCCTCGCGAATCATCCTCTCGATCTCTCTCCGCTGTTCCTTGATCTGATCGATTAGGATGCGTTGTTCCTTGGCACCGACAAACCCAACGAACTCTCCACCGCGCGCTTCTACAGCAGCTCTCGCAGCTTCCTTTAGCTCCGGATCCAAAAGTCCTTGCTGCACTCGCGCAATGTCATTGTTCAACGACTCTACAACCTTGCTCGCTCGCTTCTTGTAGATCTCCAACGCATCAAAAGTCATTTCGGTCGGCTTCTTTATCGCCGTTTCGATCAATTCTCCGAGCGCGTTGCTGGTAAATTCTACTTCCTTTCTCGTCTTCTCTCCGAGCAGATCGAGCGTGATTCCCGTGAATCCTGCGCGAAGATCCTCGACCATCTTCTTGCCCTCTTCGCGCGCATTTTTCAAAGCACCTGCGAGAGCAGACGCGCCGGCAACGGCAGCGGACAAGCCACCTGCGAAAATCGACAACGCTCCTCCGGTCGTTCCGAGGAACGCACCGAATGAACGAACTGTTCCAAACAATTCTCTCACGGCCTTGGTCATGGCAACGACCTTGCCGACCGCCCAAATCGTCCCGAGAGTCGCTGCGATGGTCGCACCGTTCTGAATCACCCATTCGCCGAACGAAACGATCGCCTCAACAGCCGACTTGACGAACGCTGCAATCTTCTCTCCGTTCTGATCGACCCATGCGGATATCTGCTCCATCTTCTCGATCAGAATCGGGATGATCTTCTCGCCGATCTTCAGGAACACTTCGTTGATCAGGTTGCGAAAACGCTTGGTTTTGAACTCGAACGTGTCGGCCATCTTGGCATAGGCCGTCTCGGTTGCTCCAGCAGACTGCACCATCTCTTCCGATGCGCTGGCTAGACTATCGAAGCCTGTGCCTGCCAAGATCGACACACCGGACAGTGCGCGAATGTTCGGGATCAACCGCTGCATCGCTTCTGCGTTACCGCCCGTCTCATCTTTCAGCATCCGCATGAAGCCGACGAGTCCCTCTTGCTCAAGCGCCGCTGCAGCAGACGAGAACCCGAACTGCTTCATCACAGCTTCTAGTTCCTTCGACGGCTTCAAAATCGACGAGATGGTCGCGCGCAGAGAAGTGACCGCGATGTCCGTCGACAGACCACCTTTGGTCATCGCGACGATCGCCGCGTTCACGTCTCCGAAAGACACGTTCGCATTGGCCGCGATCGATGCGACGTTTCCGATGGTGCTCGCAAGCTCGTCGAACCGAGTTTTGCCCAACCGCACTGTCGTAAACAAAACATCCGAAATCTTGGAAGCATTCTCCGTAGACAGCTGGTATGCATTAAGAGATGTAGTTATCACATCCACGGCTGCAAACGTCGAAGACAATCCTGCCACCGCTGCCTTGCTCGCAGTCTTTACCAACTCTATGGAACCGGCGGTTGTCTCGCTTCCCTTCACTCCAGCAGATATGGTTTGATACAAAGCATTCGTAAGCTCGCCTATGCTCGCAGAACCGTTCAATGCCATGCTTCGAATAGCTTGTTCATAGACGCCCATCTGTTGCGATGCTTTCGTTCCAAGCAGCGTCGACACCTCGGAGAGCTTCGATTCAAAATCTGTCGTTGTTCTAATCGCTTGAACTACAGAACCAACGAACCCTCCGGTTCCGAGAAGGATGCTGATCTGTCCAAAGGTAGATCGAAACGCGCTTCCTATCCGGTTGGACGCGCCGACCATCTTGTTGGTCATGCGAGTGACAGCCTTCTCCGCAGTCTTGCCGGCCTTGGTCGCGCTGACCGCCATGCCGTCGAGCTTCTTCTGGACGTCGCCGACCGACTTCTGCAGACTCTTCAACATCGAGACGATGTTGCCCTGCTCGGCCTTCATCGACAGAATCAGATCGCTTCTGGCGGTCGGCATGCTCTAACCTTCCTTCGGCGCGTTCGGATCGTGCATGATCGCGCTCTTGATCTCGTGCAGCGGACCGTCGAGGTCGACCACCTGGTACTTCCCGGTCCTCGGCGTGAACCAGCTCGGCAAACCTTTCCTCTTCACCTTGCTCGAAGAAGCACCAGCCTTCTTCGAACCACCTTCCTTGTCGTCGACCTTTATGTTCGACAGAGCCTCGCTGACAGCGTCCAGCACAAGCATGCGATCTCTGAGATGCGTCTGCCCGACGTGGACTATCTGGCGCCACGTCATCGCGTTGACGACGTCCATCTCGCTCACGTGCCGCAGGTTGGCGGTCGCCGTCACGATCTCCATCACCGAGAAGCCTTGTCCGCCCTCGCCGCGCTGCTCAGCATCGCTCCGACGAGGGTCGAATAGTTTTTTACCAGACCGGCGAAGTCGTTCACGTTGACCATGGCCTCGAAGACCTGCTGCTCTTGCCTGACGGTCAGGTTGTCTCCGATCCAGTCGAACATCGGCTCGCTGTACTTGTAGCCGAACTTATTGTCGGCGCTCGTCGTGTCCGGAGGAACGTCGTCTCCGACCCTGTTTCTGTTCTCCTTGGTGTCGAGCACGATGCACGAGATCTTCGTCATGTGGTTCGATAGCAGATCGAGCGCCACCTTCTTCAGCGGAATCGCCATCTCGGCGAGGTCGACCTTCGCAACGTTCTCGCCGCCCGACCTCACCGCTTCGACTATCGGCCTGAGAATGGACGACGCATCCAGGTCCAGCAGCAGCGTCTTTACCACCGCGTCCCTCTTCGCGGCCACCATCTCCTCGACGATCAACCTCTTGATCGTCTTCTCGCTCTTTCCGACGAAGACTTCGACCTTCCTCGGCAGCCATTCCTCCATGCTATCGATCTTCTTTTCCGACATCTTCTCCTCCTGTTCGTTTTGATTATATCAGTGATATAATCTTCGACATGTGCGGCGGCCGCCCTTCGAGAGAACGACCGCCGCAGAAATTGGTTGTCAGTTCGCCTACGCCTTGTCGGGGACCAAGATGTATCCGAGCGGCGCCGTGGCGCTTCCGCCGTAGTCGCCGTTCGTGTCGTCCAAGCCCGTGACCTCCACGGGACTGCCCTGCGCCTCGTCGCCGCTTCCCAGCGAAAAGAGCGAGTTGATCAGACACTTCCAGATGCAGAATTCGATCTGCTCTCCGTCGCTGACGCGGATGCGACGTCCTCGGAACGTGAAGTAGTAGCTCTGCGCCAGCGCTCCAACATAGATGTAGTTCGAGTTCGTCGCCAACGTCTGTCCGAGCAACCAGCTCACGTTCTGCCCGTGAATCTCCTCGACTACTCCCGTGAACCGCATGCCGGTCCTGATCGGAACGACCAAATCGACTCTGCGCGGAAAACTCGTGTCCTCGTGTTGATAGTATTCCTTGCTGACTTCGAGCACGCCCTCCGGTGTGTTGCCGATGTAGTAGTTTGTCGAGTTCTTCACGGCGAGAATTTCGCTCCAGCTCCCGACGAGGTAAGACGAAGTATCGACTCCGCCTTCCTTCGTGAATCCGCTGTAGCCCACCGTTCACCTCCA
>Ga0180432_10003992_pt1 | contig 20646 bp, 13 predicted proteins | sample SS_ome_10_FD_132414 | JGI IMG/M metagenome (GOLD analysis project Ga0180432, IMG submission 132414) | Hypersaline lake sediment archaeal communities from the Salton Sea, California, USA - SS_1_MS_2 metaG | ecosystem: Environmental > Aquatic > Non-marine Saline and Alkaline > Hypersaline >...
GCTTCCATTGAGTGCTGATAATTTATGGCAGGGTTCTTTTCAATTGTCGAGGTAAAACTGACAATAGAGGAAAAATTTTCATACTATTAAAGAAAGGAGAAAAAAGGCTATGAAAATCAGGCCCCTACAGGACAGAGTCATCGTAAAGAGAGTCGATGAGGAGGAGAAGACCGCCGGGGGAATCATAATTCCGGATACCGCCAAGGAAAAGCCCATGGAGGGCGAGGTAGTGGCGGTGGGCAACGGCAAGGTTCTCGAAAACGGTACAAAGGTTCCGCTGGACCTAAAGGCGGGGGAGAGGGTTCTCTTCGGGAAGTATGCGGGAACGGAGATCAAAATCGATGGCGTGGAGCATTTGATTATGAGGGAGGATGATATCCTCGGTATCATCGAAAAGTAAAGGAATCGAAAAGTAAAGGAGTTTTTGTGTTATGGCAAAAGAGATAAAATTTGATCAGGAAGCAAGGGAAAAGATCTTGAAGGGGGTAAACACCCTCTCGGACGCCGTTAAGGTTACGCTGGGTCCCAAGGGAAGGAACGTGATTCTTGACAAGTCTTTCGGTTCCCCTACGATCACCAAGGACGGCGTGACGGTCGCAAAGGAGATCGAACTCGAGGACAAGTTCGAGAATATGGGCGCCCAGATGGTAAAAGAGGTTGCATCGAAGACCTCCGACGTTGCCGGGGACGGAACCACAACGGCTACTCTTCTGGCCCAGGCGATCTACAGGGAGGGGACAAAGCTCGTCGCGGCCGGAAACGACCCCATGAACATAAAGCGGGGCATCGACAAGGCGGTGATCGAGGTGGTCAAGGAGCTGGAGAAGATCAGCAAGGAGACGAAAGACCAGAAGGAGATCGCCCAGGTTGGCACCATCTCCGCAAACAACGACGAGACGATAGGAAACATAATCGCGGAGGCGATGGACAAGGTCGGGAAAGAGGGCGTCATCACCGTCGAGGAGGCGAAGGGTATGGAGACAACCCTCGAGATCGTCGAGGGGATGCAGTTTGACCGCGGGTATCTCTCCCCATACTTTGTTACGGACGCCGAGCGTATGGAGGCGGTATTGGAGGAGCCCTACCTCCTGATTCATGAGAAAAAGATCACGAACATGAAGGACCTCCTTCCTATCCTCGAGAAGATAGCCAAGGTCGGAAGGCCCTTTATCATTCTGGCCGAGGACGTGGAGGGTGAGGCGCTGGCGACACTCGTGGTCAACAAGCTGAGGGGGACGCTTGCCTGTACGGCCGTCAAGGCCCCCGGCTTCGGCGACAGGAGAAAGGCGATGCTCGAAGATATCGCCATCCTCACCGGCGGTAAGATGATAGCGGAAGACCTGGGCATCAAGCTTGAGGGTATCGAGCTGGAAGACCTCGGTCAGGCCAAGAGAATCGTTATTACCAAGGAGGAGACTACGATCATCGACGGGGCGGGAAGCAAGGCGGACCTCGAGGGCAGGGTAAAACAGATAAGGACCCAGATCGATGAGACCACCTCCGACTACGATCGCGAGAAGCTCCAGGAGAGGCTGGCCAAGCTAATCGGCGGTGTGGCCGTGATAAACGTCGGTGCGGCGACAGAGATAGAGATGAAGGAGAAGAAAGCCAGAGTCGAGGACGCCCTTAACGCCACGAGGGCGGCTGTGGAAGAGGGGATAGTTCCGGGGGGCGGTGTGGCCCTGATCCGCTGCATCAAGGTCCTGGAGAACCTCGATCTACCCAATGAAGAGGCTTTCGGCGCAAATATAGTCAAGCGCTCACTGGAAGAGCCTTTGAGGCAGATTGCGGAGAACGCCGGGCTCGAGGGCTCTATCGTGGTCGAGAAGGTAAAAGAGGGGAAAGACAGCTTCGGGCTCAACGCCCAGACCATGAAGTACGAAGACCTGATGAAGGCGGGTATTATCGATCCCACGAAGGTCACCCGTATCGCCCTTATGAACAGCGCGTCGGTTGCGGGATTGCTCCTCACCACCGAGGCGATGGTTGCGGAGAAACCGGAAGAGGGTGGATCTGTCGCAATGCCGCCCATGCCGGGAGGTATGCCGGGAGGCGGAATGTATTAAATCGCAAAGAAGACCCCGGCCTATTTTAGGTCGGGGTCTTTTTTTGTCCGCTCATATCCATCTCTGAAGCTTTGTCACATATCCTTGACTTTTAGGTCTGAAAGTTGTAAATAAGATAACATGCACAATTTAAGATATAAAATAGTTCTCCTATCAATGCTGGTTGCCCTTGTTTCGGTATCTTATCGGTATGTGTCGTCTCAGGAGGTGATTCCCCGCGATCAAATAAATATCTACAAGAGGGTCATTCATGAAGCGACGATAAAGATTGAAGAGAACGATAAGGACATCGAGGCCTACAAGGTCAGGGGTATCGCCCACTATAAATTGGGCGAGCTTTACAGGATTGTCTACAGTCCCGTCATGACCAAGGAGCACGAGGAGGAGATATTCGATGAATTCGCCCTTGCGGCGAAGGATTTCACCTCGGTTATCAAGCTCAAGAAGGACTTCTACGCGATCTATCTCTACAGGGGTATCTGTTACGGGTGGATGGACTTTTCCGAAAACGCGATGAAGGACTTTGACTACGTGATTGAGCACGACCCGAAGAACGCCCAGGCGTACTATCTCAGGGGGAAGGAGCACTGGCGTCGCAAGGAGAAGGAAAAGGCCAAAGTGGACTATGAAAAGGCCTGCAATTTAGATCCGAAGTACAAAGGTTTATATTACGAATAATGAAGTTGAGATTGTTTGTTTTTTTTGTTGTTGCAGTAGTGTCTGCTGTTATTCTTACGCTGCCCATCCACTCTAAAGCCGAGACCGCAGCGGAGATAGTAAAAGAGGGGATCGAGCTTGCCAACGGCGGCAAACACAAAAAGGCCCTCGAACTGTATGACAGGGCCATTTCCCTCGATCCAAACGTCGCCCATGCATACGCCTACCGCTCCCTTACTTTGATCCAGCTGGGCAGGCTCGATAGGGCGATAGACGACTCGATGGAGGCGTTGGAGTTGAGCAAGGAGAAAGGAGTCAGGCTTCTCTCCCTCTCTAATCTCGGCGCGGCCTATCTTAAAAAGGGGGAGTACAAGCTTGCCGTTGAGGCCCTGGAGGAGCTTATCTCCATCGACAAAAACGATCCGATACCTCATTTCCTCCTGGGAGAGGCCTTGAGGGGAATCGGCGGAGATGAGTACCTCAAGAGGGCGGAGGAGGCCTACACGAGGGCGATCGAGCTCGACGAGACATATGCCCTCGCCTACTTCTTCAGGGCCGGGGTAAAGAGGAAGCTCGGAGATGAAGCGGGGGCAGATGAAGATTTAAAAAGGGCGTGCGAGCTCGACGAGTCCTACTGTGGTAAATAGTCCGCTTAAGGAGGAACAGGCCGATTTAGCCCGGCTTTTGGGAGGGGGTGGAGAGGTATATTCCTAAACACGACGGGTTGGGGTAGGGTAAATGACTTCCATCAAGATTGAAAATACTTTTTATGCCTCGCTGTGGTCAAGTGGGGCTTTTTTATATTTGGGACTGGTCGATAAGCGGTAAGGATTTCATTTATCTTTTTACAGAGAATGACATCCCCCCTTCAAAAAAACAATCTGTAGCAAAACGATTTATGGATAAAACGGAACCCTTTCAATGTCGGCAGGGTTATCGATGTATTGAAGGTCTCGTTTCACTGCTCTCCCCCTTTTTTCGGCTTGGTCTCAACAGGCAATCTCCTCCATAAGAAAACCGTCCCTTTTGGTCCCGCCCGCGGAAATCCGCCGTTCCCTGTGATAATTTGGCAACTAAAAAATGTAATTGAATAGCTGAATAGCTGTAATGGGGCGATACCAACGGCGATAAAGCAATGGTGAAACATGTTAATATGGCAGCGGGGCAACGGGGCAACGGAGCGATTGAGAGACGGGGCGATCAGGCAAACAGTGCAGCGGATGAACTGGGCGATCTAACAAACCGGGCGATCTAACAAAAAGGACGGCGGATCAACAGTACGATCGAACAAACAAAAAGACCGGTGGGGAACTTAAAATCGGGTGGATAGGGCGTTGATCGCCTCACATCTTCCTGTCGAGCTCTATGTTTATTTCGTGAAAAAGCTCGTTGATGTCAAATTGATACCTGTATGTGGCTCCGGGGGTAAACTGAGGCGGTATCCTCTCCTTTATCTCCAGCCAGGTGCCGCTGCCCTCGGTCTTGAAATTAAGCTGGAGCCGAATCTTGACGCCCGCAATCTTGGAGCTCATCTTGGCCTTGATCAGATCTTCCTGTTTGTTCATCTCGGTGATCGTCCACTTCCGCTCCTTCAAGACCGCTACGGCGGCGTCCCAGACACTCTCCTTCGGATACTCGTAGTACATCCTTCTCCCCTCCTTCCTATCTATGCTCAGGGGAGAGCTGTGGGCGCAGGAGAATAAAAAAACGGCTAAAAAAAGAAATCCCCAAAAAGGTCTCTTCATCGATTATCCTCCCTCGCACGGGCGAAAAGAAGCTGTATCACTCATTGTTAACAGACGGGTGTATCGTTAAAATAAGATAGGGAATAAATTTTTACCTTACTCCTCTATATCCTCTTCCTTTTTGACTTTCTCTTTTTTTACATCCTTTCTCAGGGTAAGGTTTTCGTAGTATATCTTGTAGTCGGAGAGCTCCTTGAGCTCTTTCGTGTATTTGTTCTGTATACTTTTCTTCTTCTTTACCTGCAGGTTCTCTATCAAGTGGTCCTTGTCGACCAGCTTGATGATATGGTAGCCGTATCGGGTTTGAACGATGTCGCTGATATCCCCCGGTTTTTTAAGGGCGAAGGCGGCGTCGTCAAACTCCTGCACCATTCGCTTCCTTTTGAAGTAGCCCAGATCGCCGCCCCGGGAGGCGGAGGGTCCGATCGAGTATTCCCGGGCCATGGCCTCGAAGTCCTCCCCTTTTTCAAGCATCTTCATGATATTTTCAGCCTCGTCCCTCGTCTTTACAAGGATATGCCTCGCCCTGATCGTTTCGGCCTTGTCAAAATATTCCTTGTTCAACTCGTAGAACTCGTCGCTCTCCGCCTGGGTGATAGGTATCTCATCTTTCAGTTTTCTGGTAAGGTATTCCTCGATAATAACCGTTTTCTTGGCACGCTCGATTTTTGAGAGCACCTTCTTGTCTTTGGTGATACCATCTTTCTCCGCCTCCCTGCAGAGTATCTCCCTGATGACGAGGGTCTCGATAAATCTCTTTTGGCCTTCATCGGTAACCATATAGGCCGCCGCATCCGGCGGTAAAGAGCTGATCTTATTCTTGAACTCCTTCTCCGTAATTACCCACCCATCGCCTTCGGCGACCTTTCTATCGCATCCGAATATCGACAGGGAAAGGGCGACAATAAGTAAAGTGATTATTTTTTTTGACATAATGAATAGCTCCGTTTTTTTTAGTGAGTTTATCCGGCATCGGCCGATATGTCAAGGGGATATTTTCGCCTTTCTATCACGGAGGCGATACTGCGAAAAAAAACCCCGAGCTCAATGCCCGGGGATTTTTAGTAATTTTTTTTGGGTATGTCTGAGGCGGTGCTATCGTTTAACGCTTTTTTAGGCACAGATGGAATTGGGTTAAAACAACCGAAACGCTACCGCCCCATTATACATCCTGTGGCACATCAAGAGAAGAACGCCGATCTCGCGCCCCATTATACATTCAGTGATACATCGAGGAAAGAAGGCCGATTTACGCCCAATTCTACAATACCTATCAATCCTTTCTCGTGAAAGTCCTCATGAAGGTCTTCATCAGCTTGAGCCCGCTGCCCAATCTCTTTATCGGGTTTTTTGAATAGGTGAAATGTATCATTCCCAGTATTCTGTCGTAGATCGATTTCCCGTGGGGGAACCACCACATATTCCGCTTCGCCCCCACAAGGTAGTCCTGTACGAGGCATATAGGCTGGGTCATTTCACAGAGTCCGAACTCCCCGTGGGTTCGCCCGATGCCCGATTCCTTGAATCCTCCCCAGGGCGTCTCCGGCAGGCCGTTGCACATCATGTGATCGTTGATCATAACGGCCCCGGCCTTGATTCTGCGGCCGTATTTCTCCGCCAGCTTCCTGTTCTTTGACCAGACCGATGCGGTGAGGCCGAGTTTGGAATCGTTGGCGAGCCTTAAGCCTTCGTCCATGTTATCGACCTTCATAACCGCTATGACCGGCCCGAAGGTCTCCTCGAGCATCACCCGCATTTTGTGGTTCACGTCGGTCAGGATGACGGCGGGCATGAAGTTGCCCTTGGTGCCTTTCGGATAATCCGATTGGGCGTAGATCTTTGCGCCCTTGGTCACAGCATCGTCGATATGCTCCTGGATCGTCTTCATCTGGTTTGTGGTGGTGATGGCGCAGATATCGACACAGTAATCCATGTCCTGGCCGACCCTCAGTTTCCTGGTCATCTCGGCGAGCGCGTCCACGAACGACTGATACACATCCTTGTGGACATAGATCCTCTCGATGCTGGCGCAGGTCTGTCCGCAGTTCGTCATGCCGGCCCAGAGGGCGCCCGATGCCGCCCGGAAAACGTCGGTGTCGGGAAAGACCAGCATCGGGTCGTTCCCCCCGAGCTCCAGGGATACGGGGGTGAGGGTTTCGGAAGCCTTTTTCATCAGCTCCTTTCCGACCTCAACGCTTCCGGTGAAGAAGAGCTTATCGACACCCGCAGACAGCATCGCGTCACCGACAGTCCGGCCCGGGAGGTTTAAATGGTAGAAGAGGCCCTCGTCAAGCCCTGCCGCCTGAATCCAACGCTCTATGGCGCGCCCGGTCATCTGGGTCTCCGTGGCCACTTTTAACATTACGGAGTTTCCGGCCATAAGCGCCATGATGATTTCCACAAAGGGGATGGTAAAGGGGTAGTTCCAGGGGGATATGATCCCGATAATCCCTAACGGGACCCTGACTATCTTGCTTACCTTGTAGGCGAGCATCGGGTTGGATGGCCTTAACCTCTTGTCTTTCAAGAAGCGCTTTGCGTTCTTTGCCAGGTAGTCGATGTGCATCACCGTTCCGAACACCTCCGCCGTCATCGCCTCGGTCCTCGTCTTCCCGTTGTCCTTGTTGATGACCTCGGAAAGCTCGTCCGCGTTTTCGATGACGTAGTCGCGGATCTTCATCATCGCCTTTTTCCGCTCCTTGAACGATTTTTCGGCCCAAAGCGGCTGGGCCTCCCTGGCCTTTGCCACGGCAAGCTTCACGTCTTCCGGCGTGTTAAGCTCCGATCTCCCTATCTCCTCTCCCGTCGAGGGATCCTTACAGATGGTGAAGCTTTTATCCCTCTTCAATTTCTTTTCCGCCGTCAATGCATCTCTGCTCATACTGCCTCCTTATTTCTAATATTATTTAAAAAAGTTCCATAAGAATTGTATTCTGATTGCACGCTCACCCGTTGCGACGACTTCTCAGCGTTAGGTGAACTCCGAGATTCTATTTTGATCGCCCCAGCAATAATCGTTACTGAGGTAAGAAACCGTCAAGAGAACGTCTTTTTCACTTCAGCAACAATGATGCGGGAAAACAGACACAAACGCGCACCGCAACAAAAAGACCGTCCGCCTCAGTTCCTTATTTGATTTTTTTTGGAAAGGAAAATAGGAAGAGAATGACACAAAAATATAGTGTCATCGATGAGGTTTCACCGACCCTGCTAAAAATTCTCCTTTCCAAACACGGGAGGCCCAGCCGTTTCCAGCTGAACCCTATCGGCCAGCCGCCATAGATATGGACCGTTCAATCTTGCAAGGCCCCACCCACAGGCGGGTAGGCTCGAAGAATTCTCCAATATGATACCAGCAGGACGCTTTTTGTCAATAAAAGTCTTTTTAGATTATCCTTTTGACAAAAATCAAGCGGTCCGCTCATTTGGCGTCTCCCCTTTTTGGGTCTCATCGTCGGATACCCATCGAAACGGGGGTGATTGAAAGAGGTTGGATTATTGAGGTAAGTGGAGTGGGGAAGAGGCCTTCCACGCCTCCTTAGATGGCAACGCCCGCATGATAGCCGTCACGGAGGAGATTAATTAACCTTTCGATTCTCACTCCTTTATCTTAATCTTCCCGTCCGACACCAGCCTGTTGAAGAGCTTCAGCTCCTCGACCAGCGCCCCATCCCGCTTCATGATGTGCTCTTGTTTGGTCTCTTCCGGGTAGTCGTAAAAGCCCCCCTCCCCCTTGTAGCCGAGCCTCCCCTTCTTGAAAAGATCGGAGATTGTCTTGGGGACTTCCGTCGTGTTTGCCAGAAGGGGAAAGACAAAGCCTGCGGCGGAGTTCAGGATATCGATCCCGACCATGTCCATGTGCTCGAAGGGCCCGTGGACCACGCCTCTCAACGCACTGCAGCACTTGAAGGCGGTGTCGATCTCGTCCGGGTCCGCAAGGCCCTCCTCCAGGAGAAACAGAGTCTCCCTGATGACGGCTATCTGCACCCTGTTTACCAGAAAGCCGGGGAGAAACTTGTTCAGCACCACGACGTACTTGCCGATCTTCCTGTAAAAGGCCCTGAGCGCCGAGATCTCCTCCTCCGGAGTGTCTTTTGCCCTCACGATCTCGATAAGGGGCATGATGTGGGGGGGGTTGAAGTAGTGGGTGATGATGAGCCTTCCCGGCCTTATGTCCGGGTACATCTCCGGGACGGGAAGCGTCGACGTGTTGCTCCCGATTATCGCATCCGGCTTCAACAGGCGGTCGAGCTCCCTCAATACGGCCTCCTTCGTCTCCGGGACTTCCGATACCGCCTCGATCGCCAGGTCGGCGCCCATAGCGGCCGCTTCGAGGTCTGTCGTGAATTCGATCCTCTCCATTATCTCGGCGTCCTTCCCCTCAGGTATCATCCCCTGGGATATGAAAAGGTCGATCCCCCTCTCGATAATCTCCCGGCCGGAGTTAAGGGCGCCATCGTCTATGTCCGTTATGGAGACCGGGATCTCCCCCATCGCGAAGCTCAGGGCGATCCCCGGCCCCATCGTCCCGGAGCCGCACACCAACGCCTTTTTATAATTCATTATTTACTCCTCGATAATTCGATCTTATAAGGTTGAAGGGACTAAAGGCCCGCCCACCACAAAATCCGAGATTCTGCCAAACTTAAACTTGCCGAAAGAATTTCTATTCATAACCAAAATAAAAAACAGGCCGGTTAATTCGAGCTTTTAAAGCAAAACACTTTTATCAATTAAGCTCACTAAGCAGATGCCCCCACCTGCCTAAAAGCCGAAGATCAACCCCGCCCCCGCCATCGTCAGTATCCCGGCAGCTATGATGTCGAAGGTCCGCTGGCTCGCCTTGATGTTGGACTTTGAACCGAGAAAAAGCCCCACCGCCATCGCCGGGAGGAGTACCAGGGCGAATATGAGGTTAAACGGATTGAAGAGCCCCCCGAACGTATAGAGGAAAAGCCGAAAGACATTCTCGAAGATGATGAGGAGGACTATCTGGGCGCGAAACATATCCTTTTTGGGGATCCGGTACTTCAGGTAGATCACTATGGGGGGGCCGCTGACGCCGAAAATCCCCCCCAGTACGCCGGACAAGGCGCCGGCTATGAACCCCAAGAAGCCCCGGCGATCTTTTATCGCCGGGGTCTCCTTGACAAGAAAAATATAAAGCGAGAATATCAGTATCAGGACGCCGAGAATGATCTTCAAGATCGGTATGTCGTAGGAGGAGAGGATATAAGTCCCAACCACGTTTCCGGGGATCATCCCCAGCACCACCGGAAGGGCTATCCTCCAGCTGAAGTACTTTTTCGTCTCGATCGTCAGTATGCCGGTGGCGGCGGCGTCCAGGATGAGGTAGGCGGGGACGACAAACCCTATCCCGGCCATCAGGAGTATGAGGGGGACGCCGAAGACCGCCGACCCGAAGCCGGTAAAGCCTCTCAAATAGAAGGCGGTAAAAACGATTATTATCGAAAGGGAGATGGAAATCTCCACCGGAAATCTGAAAAAAGCCTCCATACTGTCCTCAAAGAGAGAGTAAATGACTATACTACGACACAAACCTTTTGACAATCCCTTATATAGTTTTGTTCAAATTTTATCCGGTCGGATCGAGATAGCTTGAGATAAATGACCCGCCACAAATCAACGGGCTGAATCCTTTTGTGCCTTGACTTTTTGTCGGCTCGTAAAATATAATTTGACAAAAGGAGTTTTTATGACCGGGTTTACATCCATCAAGTACTTTAGTGACAACGTGGGAGAGTCCGTTACGATCCGCGGATGGCTGATGCAATCGAGGGGGAGCGGGAAGGTACGCTTTTTGATCGTCAGGGACAGCACCGGCATCACCCAGTGCGTTGCTGAAGAGGATACGGTGGGGACCGAGCTCTTCGACCTCGCAAAAGGGCTCGGGCAGGAGAGCGCCCTTAAGGTCACAGGCACAGTCTCCGAGGAGCCGAGGGCCGAGGGGGGCTTCGAGCTTCACGTTACATCCCTTGAGATAGTCGGCGAATCGGTCGATTTCCCGATAACTCCCAAATCCCACGGGACCGACTTTCTCCTAACCAACCGCCACCTCTGGCTGAGGTCAAGGAGGCAGCTCTCGATTATGCGGATAAGGGACGAGGTTGTAACGGCGATAAGGGAGTTTTTCAGGGAGAACGACTTCGTCCTGATAGATACGCCGATTTTGACCGGCGCCATCGGGGAGAGCGCCGGCACCCTTTTTTCCACGGAGTACTTCGACCTCGGCAACGCCTACCTCGCCCAGACGGGGCAGCTCTATCTCGAGGCGGCCATATACGCCTTCGAGAAGGTCTACTGCTTAGGGCCGACCTTCAGGGCGGAAAAGTCGAAGACGAGGCGGCACCTGACCGAGTTCTGGATGACCGAGGGGGAGATGGCCTTTGTGGACAGCGACGGAAACATGGACCTACAGGAGAGGCTTGTGTCGTTTGTCGTAAAGCGGGTCCTCGAGCTACGGGCGGGCGACCTCGAAGCGCTGAAGAGGGACACGGCCCACCTTAAAAAAGTTGTCCCTCCCTTCGAGAGAATATCCTACGACGAGGCGATAAAGCTCCTGAAAGATCAGGGGAAGGAGGTTGAGTGGGGAAAAGACCTGGGCGGGGAGGACGAGACGATCCTGACCAAGCTCTTTGAGAAGCCGGTCTTCGTCTACGACTATCCGAAGAAGGTGAAGGCCTTCTACATGAAGCAGCACCCGGATAGGGAGGAGCTCGTCAAGTGCAGCGACCTTTTGGCCCCGGAGGGGTACGGCGAGATCATCGGCGGCTCCGAGAGGGAGGACGACTACGACAGGCTCCTTTTTAGAATCAGGGAGGAGGGGCTGCCGGAGGAGGCCTACGGCTGGTACCTGGACCTTCGACGCTACGGCTCGGTTCAGCACTCCGGCTTCGGCCTTGGTATCGAGAGGACGGTGGCGTGGATATGCGGCATCGAGCACCTCAGGGAGGCGATACCGTTTCCGAGGATGATGGGAAGGATATATCCTTAAGCTCGCCTTGAACCCGTCTTAAGCTCTCCTTAAGTTCGGCCTCAAATCCGGCGATGGATTTTTATATCTGTGTCGGTCGTAAGGCGGGCGTGATTCTGAAATATTTAGGTTGGCCGTGGTTTGCGGTTCATATAAAAACGGGCGATGATGGTCTTGAATCGAAAATCTTTGCCGGCCCCACCTACCCCGCTGTGAAGATCGGGACGGTAACCCCGGTGCGGACGAAGTGGACAACCCCCAATATCGATCTTTTCGATCTCCCCTCGGCCTTTTCTTCCATCACCGCGGCGACGGTTTTGACGTATGTCTCAATCTGCGGCCGGTATTTCTCCGCCGCCTCTTTTTCTCCCCCGGCGCTGACTTTGTCCGTCTTGTAGTCGAGGATTACTATCTCATCTCCTTTACCATAGATCAGGTCGATTCTTCCCACCAGCGTCTTTTCTCCCCTCGATGTAATAACCGGCACCTCGCTGCCGATGATCACCGACGAGGCGATCTCTTTCATTGCATCGGAAGATATGAACTTCTTAACAAGCTCCTCCGTCTCGGAGACGACCTTGTCCTTTATATCGTCCCCTATTTGGAGCGAGAGGGACGCCCTTTGAACCAGCTCTTTAACTTCGTTTCCGGTCGGCTGTGCGGCGAAGTCTATTCCCTCGAGGCCGGCGTGAAAGAGGTTTCCCACGAGGATTGGGACGTCCCCGGCAGATGGCGCAGGCCCCGTGCCCCCCGCAAACTTCCTTTCCCGGCCCTCCCCCTCGGAAAGCCCGCCTACGTATGAGTCGACACCCCTGAGGACCTCCGAGATATCCTTGGCCTCCCCCGTCACGGAGCCGTAGAGGGCCGTGTCCAATGCCCTCTCGTACTCATCCCTTCTCACTTCTTCCCTTTCCCTCGCCTCCTCTATCGGCTTTGTGTTCCCCTCGCCAAGGGTGAAGTCGGAAAATCCGGGCTTTTTCTTCTTGTAATTCGCCTTTTTCCCCTCCCCCTCGATTGAGGTAAGGCGGACAAAAGGTCGGTCTCCCTTTTTTCCATCGCCATTGTTTTTGTCCACGAATTCGCGGATATGCTTCATGTGGTTTTCTTCGGAGACGTCTTTTTTCCCCAGGAGTATAAGCCTGTCCCTCGCCCGCGTTGCAGCGACGTAGAAGATCCGCCTCTCCTCCGCCCTATTTCTTTCCTTCTCCCTCTCCTTGAGATACCTGGTGTATCCGAGATCGGACACCAGCCGCCTTTTTTTATTCTTCAGGTTTACGCCGGAGATGGTGCCGTCGGAGGTCTCGTCTATGTAAGTCCCGCCCCTCGGGTCCAGCTTCAATTTACTGCCGAGGTTCGGCAGAAATACGACCGGAAACTCCAGGCCCTTGGCCTTGTGAACCGTCATGATCCTCACGGAGTTTTCCACCTCCTCGGTTATCACCGCCTCCTCCTCGTCCGGCTCTCCCTCGACGTACTCCTTGAGGATGTGGATGAAGGATGTGAGGGTGACGGGGCCGGCCGATTCCAGCTTCCTCGCGATTTTCCCTATTTTCGTCAGGTTTCCCACCCTCTGCGCCCCGCCGGTTCCGAATCCGTTTATCTCCATTATCTCCGTACTGTCGAAAACCTCGTCCAACAGGCCGGATAGGGTTTTGCCCCCCCTGACCCTGTGGAGGCGTCTCAGTACCTCGTAGGCCTTTTCCACCTTATCGTCTCCCGCCGCCGCCCTGTAGTTGAGGCTTCCCCCTTCCGCAAGCCGGTAGACCGTCTCGTCGTCGATGCCGAAGACGGAAGACCTTAAGACGCCCACGAGCGCCCTCTTGTCCGAGGGGTCAAGGACGACCGAAAGGATATTTATCAGGTCGCTTATCTCCTGGCGCTGGAAGTAACCTCGGCCGCCCACTATGATGTAGGGGATGCCCTCCCTCTTCAGCTCCTCCTCGTATGTCGAGACGCTCGTCATGGTTCGCATGAGTAAAGCGATGTCGCCGTATTTGACCGCCCTTGGCTCTTTCGTCTCCCTGTCCCTGACGACCTTTCCCTCCGCCTGGGCCTCAACCATGTTCAGGATGCGACTCGCGATATATTCCGCCTCTTTTTCCCTGACCTCGTCTATCAACAGCTTATCCGTCGAATCGGGTGTGACGATATCGACGGCGGGGGGTGCCCCGTCAATGTCGGGGACGTCCTCGATCCTTGGGGCCAGGGGATCGTACTCGACGGTGAAGCCGTTGTCCTCGTGCCTAATGTAATCCGAAAAGAGGGCGTTGTGAAATGTGACCAGGTGCTCCTGGCTCCGGTAGCTCTCGGCAAGCTCCAGTTTCTCTCCCCCGGCCGCGAGAATCCTATCGGCGACTTTATAAAAAACCCCGATCTCCGCCTCGCGGAACCTGAAGATCGACTGCTTCGGGTCGCCTACGATGAAGAGTTTGTCTTCCTTGATCTTTACGTCCTCGGGACTTTCGGCCCTGGCGCCCTCCTCGGCCAGAAAAAGGATTATATCCCCCTGTATCGGGTCGGTGTCCTGAAACTCGTCCACGAGGATGTAGTCGAACTCCCGCTGGTAGCGCCCCCTGACTTCGAGGTTTTTCTGGAGGAGCACTTTCGCCTCGTAGATCAGGTCAAAGAAGGTGAGCATCCCCCGCCCGATCCTCTCCTCCCTGATGAAGCGGACGAAGCCTGACATGACGCGGACGGCGGTCTCTGCAATTTTATCGTCTTCGATCTGTTTGAGGAAGGTTTTCAGCTCCTTCAGTGTATCGATCACACCTCCCGGCTGATAGAACATCTCTTTTAATGAAATTAGAGTATCCTGCGATGACCATTTCTCTTTTTTACCCCCAACCTTTGTCAAATCCATAGATTTTAAAGGCTCCGCCATCTCTTCAAGGCTGTTTAGGGCGAGCATCTCCACGGTCTTGATACACTTTTGGTATAATTTGTCATCCTCCTTGGCCTTAATATCGATTCCCGATAGTTCATCCCCTATTTTCGCAAGCCGTTTCTGAAACTTCTCCCTCTCCGCCTCCCCGTCGACCCTGTATCTCAGGTAATCGTCGAGCCTGTCGGGGCGCTTTACGAGCTCCATCCCTATCGCCTTTATCCCCTCGGTGCGGAACCTCTTGATGAGCATCACGAGGTCGTCATCAAAGTCGTGCCCGCCCCAGAGATTCTCCCCCGCCCACGCATCCCATATCTCCTCGGTCATGAGGATGTTGATCGTCTCCTCCTCTTCCTTAAAGTCCGGGTCTATCCCCGCCTCGATCGGGTTCTCCCTCAATATCCTCGCGCAAAGCGAGTGGATGGTGCTTATCTGGGCCCGCTCGAGGTCGTTTAGGGCGGTCTTCCACACCTCTCCCGTCTCGGTCGCGGCCCTCCTTTCTATCTCGACTCTCAGGCGCTCCTTCATCTCGGCGGCGGCCGCCTTCGTAAAGGTGATGGCGAGTACCTTCTCGACGGGGATGTACGCCTCGCCTATGAGCGATATAACCTTGTCGACGAGGCAGGTCGTCTTTCCTGTCCCCGCCCCGGCGGTTACCACCATGTTGCCCTTGATTGAGATGTCGTTTCTTCCCATATCTTTTTTCAGGCCGTCCGATATTTATAGTTTAAAATGCGCCCTACCCCCGTCAAATCAGTCACTGCCCTTCGGTCTTCTCCACCCTTTTTTTATTTATCCCCTTTGTAACGTACCGGCAGATGTCTTTGTAGGAGCAGTAGTCGCAGGGGCCGGAGGCGTCCGGGTAAAAAATTCCCCCCTCGATGGAATCGATATGTCGGGATACGAATTTTTTAATTTCACCGAATATGTATTCGAGATCGCCTTCGATCATATCCATCTGATCTTTTTTCTCCTCGTACTCGATGAAGATGAGGCGACCGCCTTCGGGACTAAACCTGTTTCCCAGTATCGACTCCCTGGCCGCCAGGAGGTAGATCGGTATCTGGAAGTGAATGCCTTTTTCGATCTGCTTTGTAAGTTTTTTAATCCCGTTCTTACTCTTCCTCTTCTTCTTGTAATCGATTACCCGAAAGGCCCGCTCCCCCTCGTTTACGTCTATCCTGTCGATCCTGCCGGTAAAGGGGATATCCCTCCCGTCGATCTCGATTACGAGGGGGGGGAAGGGAGGCTCTTTCCCCTCGATACGTCTCTCGCCGAAGTAGACCTCGAAGTATGCGGGGACGAATAGATCCCCCTCCGGTCTCTCTTCAAACTCCCGACGGATAAATCTCCCCAGCGTCTCCTCTAAAAGCTCCCTCCTCGCCCTTACGACGAGCCTCGGAATCCTGCCTGCCAGCTTCTTTTTTACGTAATCCTCGATAATCTCCCCGAGGCTTCTTTTCGCCTCTTTAAACCCCCCGTCGGTCAAGGGAAAGAGCCTTTTCTCCTTTAACATCCCATAGAGGCGGGCGAGCGTCCCGTGGTAGATGGTGCCGATCTCCTTCGCCTCGATGTCCTCCTCCTCCGCCGGTTCCTCGGTAATGTCGACCTTGATCACATATTTCATGAAAAATCGAAAGGGACACTCTGCGTATGTCTCGAGCTTCGCCGCGCTCATGGGGAGGAGCTTTTCGAGAATCGAGTCTGTCTTTCCGATGACGCCGTCGTAGGTCGAAAACCGCTTTTCCATCGACCTGGCGTTTAAGGATATAAGCCCGTCTTTCAGGAAGCTTGATTCCAAGACGACCCCCCTGACCTTCTCTACATCAACAGAGCCGCTTCCGAGCGCGGTCGACACCCGGAGATCTTTTTCGGTATATTTTGAATATTTCCCCTCCGCTTGGAGAAGCCTCGGGTAGTGGACGGCCGAGTCTCCCGGGAGGACTCCCTCATCCCCGTAAACGTCGTGCCATCTCCTGCCCCCGGTCTCCGCCTTTGTGAGGAGCTCCCTCAAGAAAACCGAGTATATCGATTTTCTCCCCGAATCGTCGCTTCGCTGGTATGAAAGAATAAGCTTTTCCTCGGCCGATCTTACGGCCAGAGCGAAGAGGAGCCTCTCCTCCCCGAGGCGTTCCCTTGCCGTGGGGAGGCCAAGCTCACTTCTCGTATGCTCCGATATGAGGGGGTCGACCCTTAAGGTTCTCGGAAACGTCCCCTCGTTCAGTCCCATGATAAACAGCGTCGTAAACGAGAGCCCCCTTATTCCCATGACCGAGGAGACGAAGACGCCGTCAGTGTCCCGGTTGGAGACGACCCTCGCTTCCGTGATCTCTTTTTTCAGAAGAGAGATGAAATCGTTGAGCGCTATTGATATTTTGTTGTTCGAGACGGGGAGGTTTTTTCCGATATCTTCCATCGAGGAGATTATCTCCTCTACCGCCTCGTAGGGGGGGGTGTCGTCCACACGCGGTAAGATATATTTCAGGAGGATCTCCAAAAATCTCCCGGAGTACTCTTCTGGGGTAGAGGAATCGGGGATACCCGCAATGTCGTCGATCAGGCCCGATATCGCCTCTCTCGTGAGAAGCTTGAACCTCTCCATCTCCAAGCGCCTCTCCATCCTGGATTTTCGGGAGGCCTCGTCCTCATCGCTGTAGTCGTCGATTGATATTTGCGATTTCCCCTCCTCCCAGGCCTTTTTCCACTCGTTTGCGCCGGAGACGACCCCGGCGTCCCTGGCGATCGCCTCGGCGAGGTGGGAGTTGTCCCTGACCCACTCCTCTTCCTCCCTGGGAATCCCCGGCCAGGAGAAATAGTCGGAGAAGAGGAGGGTCGATATCTCCTTTCTCTTCAGCTTCGTTGCGCAGACGGAGAGGAGGTTCAAAAAAGTCCCCACCTCCGGATATGTTTCGAGGGGGATCCCGCCGTCGAAACAAGCCGGGATCGAGTACCTCTCGAAGACCGACCTCAAGTTTTCCCTTTGGGTCGTGAGGTCGCGCATGGAGACTCCTATCTCCCTCCATTTGAGTTCGGGAAACTCCTCCCTGATGCGGAGGATCTCGACGGCGACGGCGGTGGCCTCGCCCGATTCCCCGGAGGCGGTGACTACCCTGATCGACCCTTTCGGATCTACCCCGCTCTTTGCCTCGGTCGAAAAGAGGCGGCTTGACAGGGCGAAAAGGGGCCCCCTGTCGTCGGGGTCGGCGTCCGTAATCTCGCCGTCATCCTCTTTTACCTGTGAGCGGAAGAAATCGAGCGTCGTCCGGGCGTATTTTGAGGCGGGCTCTTTTCCTGTTAATGGTGAAAAGATAAAAAGGTCTCCCATGTCATTCAGTTTTCCGGCAATATCTCGCTGGAGGGGATTCAGGTCGTAAAATCCATAGAGGATTACGTTTCTCAAAAGCGGATTGTCTTTGTAGTCGCCGATCTTTTGCGAGGCGAGTCTTATGATCTCCTCCCCCGTGTAAATCGGGCTTCCGCTCGTTTCCCCGCCCTCTTTTGTCTCGTTGTATTTGTTAAAGAGGGAGAGGACGGTGTCTTCGAGACCGCCCCCGACTTTCAATGCCGGGACCTTGTAGGAGGTCAATCGGGAAAAGAGGCCCAGGAGGCGGTCGATGTAGCTGTCGTAGGTAGCCAGGCTTTTAGCGACTTCATCCTCCACGGCCGCATTTACCAGTATCTCTTTTATCAGGCTGCGCAGGGCGCTGCCTGTGGCCGGCCTCGATGGGTCGAATCCCAGTGCCTTAAGGATTTTCTCGGAGAGCGTGTAGAACGTGAAGAAGTGGAGGTTGATCCAGGCCCGCTCTTCGCTGCCGGAGGTTGGTGCGGCAATAAGCGTCGTCAGCCTTTTCAGGAGCGTCCCCGTGGGGGTGATTATCGTTATGGGGACGAACGGGTCTTCCCCCTTTATCTTTGAGATAAGCTCGACAAATTTGTCTTCGAGGAAGGGCTGAAAGGGGCCTGAAAAAAGTCTTGCCATCTTTTTACGACGTTCATTAAATTCCGGTTATATCATTTCGTTTGCTCTGTCATTTAGTAAACCATTGGTTTTTCGATGCTGTAGTTTACTCATCGGGAGCATGTATGGTAAGTCGAGGTGAATCGGCTCGATTTTTGTATCGACATATCTATATGGCGATTTGGCGATATTTCAATATGGGCGACATGGTGATATTAAACATTGAGTGGGCACACTAAGCCAGCGTTCTGATCGCCCTTTCCCCCTGAGATGCCTTTTCAGGTGGTGGAAGGGTGAGAAAAGACGATTTCCCCCCACTTTCGGAAATGGAAAAAAATCCTACAACTCCTTCGGATCAGAAGCACTTCCAGTAATTCTTTTGGACAGATACGGCCGCTTCTATTATCTCGTTTGAAATCCTTCCGAAGGCGTCGTCGATGTCTTTTTTTGTTATGTCGGGATCGGTCGAGTCTTTTCCCATCAGCTCGTTGATGACGCTTTTGGCCCCGTCCCTCAGCCCCCCGAGGTGGTATCCACCCTCCAGCGTTATGAGGAGTTTCCCCCCGGCGCTCTTCTCGGCGATAGACATGAGTACCTGGGCGAGAGCCGCAAAGCCCTGGGGCGTGACCTGCATCCCTCCCAGCGGGTCCTTGAAATATATGTCAAAGCCGGCCGACACGATCACGAGCTCCGGCTTGTATTCTTCGGCTATCGGCTCCAGGACTTTTTTGAATATCTTGTAGTATTCGGCGTCGCCGTTTCCGATGTTCAGAGGAACGTTGACGGTAAATCCCTCTCCCTTTCCGCCGCCCACCTCTCTCAGGCCTCCGGTCCCCGGGTAGTAGGGGAACTGGTGGGTGGAGAAGTAAAGGACCCGGTCGTCTTCCCAGAATGAGTGTTGGGTTCCGTTTCCGTGGTGGAGGTCCCAGTCGCAGATCAAGACCCTTTTTATGGAGTGATTTTTTATCGCGTAGAGCGCCGCGATGGCGGCGTTGTTGAAGAGACAAAAGCCCATCCCCCGGTCCGCCTCGGCATGGTGTCCAGGCGGGCGCACCAGGGCCAGGACGTTGTCGAGCTTCCCCTCGATCATGTTGTCTATCCCCAGCAGCAGGCCGCCGGCGGCAAAGAGGGCCGCCTCGAACGACTTCTCCGAGGTCTGGGTGTCCGGGTCCAGTGAGGAGTGGGACTTGCCTGCGGTGGCGGCGACCCTGTTGAAATAGGAGGGTTTGTGGATCAGCTCGATCTCTTCCCGGGCGGCCTTTCTAGGGGAGATGGAAACGAACTTCCCTGAAATATCGTCGTCTTCGAGCATTTTATAAAGCACCTCAAGCCTCTCCGGGCTTTCCGGGTGGAACTTGCCTGTTTTGTGTTCTATGTATATCGGGTCTGCAACTATGCCGGTTTTTGTCATCGCTACACTCCTTAAATATTTTATGGAAGGCGAACATCTCTCCATCGGTCATTAATATCACTAACGGCGATAAAAATCAATGATTTTAGGAGGCGATTCATATAAATTTAACCGGTAATTCAGCCGGCAATTGATATTTGACAATTGATATTTGGATTTGATACTATACAAACAGAGGGAGCCTCTTAGATCCTTTTTGAGCCGCGTAGAATCGGGATTATCGAATAGAACGTGATTGAATTTTAAGAAGGTCTTATTTTATGAAGAAAGCGACCGAAGAGCTGGAAGCCCTGAGACAGTTTACCGAGAGCATGGTCGAGGTTGTTCAGGACGGCCTTATCTCCATCGATAAAAACGGCAAGATCACCTACTTCAACAAGTCGGCGGAGGATATTCTGGGTTACAAAAAGGAGAAGGTCATCGGACTGGATTTAAAAGAGATCTTCAGTCCCGGTGACTACAAATATATTGTATCATCCAAGTTTAAGGCTGGGGAGGTAAGTATGGGCAAGGAGACGAACGCCAGGAAGGAGAACGGCGAGGGAATCTCCATCGGCTTCAGCACGGCCGCCCTCTCCGATGACGGAGGTGGTGTGGGAGGTCATATCATTACATTCAAGGATTTGACGGAGATCCACAGAATGCAGGAGGAGATTCTGAGAATGGACAGGCTCTCTTCCTTGGGGGAAATCTCGTCCGGTATAGCCCACGAGATCAGAAATCCCCTTGCCGCCATAAAGACCACCGCCCAGGCGATGGAAGAGGAGATTGAGGAGTCGGATCCGAAAAGGGAGTTCTTGAGCAGGATAGTAAAGGAGATAGACCGCCTAGATTTGATGCTCAGAACATTCTTCTCGTTTGCAAGGCCGAAAAAGCCGGAGCTCACCAACTGCGACATAAGGGAGGTTATAAGGGAGGTTCTCCTCCTTTTAAA
>Ga0180432_10003993_pt1 | contig 20643 bp, 19 predicted proteins | sample SS_ome_10_FD_132414 | JGI IMG/M metagenome (GOLD analysis project Ga0180432, IMG submission 132414) | Hypersaline lake sediment archaeal communities from the Salton Sea, California, USA - SS_1_MS_2 metaG | ecosystem: Environmental > Aquatic > Non-marine Saline and Alkaline > Hypersaline >...
CGCCCGTCACGCTTCTCCTTCCCAAGCTGCTTCGAAGCCGTCGAATACAACCGCCGTTTCAGCGCCTTGAGAAGCGGCACGGACTCCCCCGCGTCCGACAACTCCGCCGGGTGGTCAAGGACAAGGCCGACTGCCCCAAGGGGCGCGCAATGCGCGCGCGATCCCCATCGCGAGCAAGTCCTCATTGGCCGTCCGGCAGGCTCAGCGTCAGGTTCCTCATGATCGTCACCGGCCCCCGGACTGTCTTCGACACGCCCTCGCCGGGCCGGCCTCCCGTCACCACCATCTCACCCGTGAAGACCTCGCTGAGATTCACGAAATAGTCCAGCGAGCGATGGATCACACAACTCCCTCGAAAACGAATCTCCATCGAGGAGCCGACACCGAACCCTTCGCCCCCCACCACATCAACCCTCCCCTCGATCCGCGCACAACGCAATCCATTGAAATCCGTCACCTCGTCGAATCGCATCCGGCATGTTCCCTCATACTGCGCTCCCCCGGTGAGCCCGGGCACGCTGTCGGGATCCACTTCCCATTCCTCGCCAACTTCGCGACGCTCCGCTCCATAGACCGCCAACGCTTCGCGCGGATCGAACAGCTTTTCAAGCTTGCGAATCTCCTCGTCCTGTCCGGCGGTCGCTTCACCCGGCGACCGGAGCCGCCCGGCCCAGCCTTCTCCCGCGCGCACCAGCCGCACCACCTCCCCCTGCATCGGCCCGACCGTTTCCGGCCCCGCATCCACGATCCCGTCGAAATTCCGCTCCTGCTCGCTCGTGTCCGCCGTGCACTCGAAGACAAGCTCATCCTTCGACCGAACCTCGAACCCATATGCCTGCCTCGATCGATTCGACACCCGGCCAAGGCGGTTCTTCCCCTCTTCGGACTCCCGAACCGTGGCGTCCAGCATCGTGACCCGCATCAGCAGCCTTCCGGTGGCGCCCGCCGGAAGCATGTTCTCCTCCCGGCATAACAGGAATCCCCTCGCTCCCGGTTCCGCCCCGGCCTCGCCCCGCTCCTCCGGCAATTCCAGCCGCGGCAGTCCACCCTCCCAGCCGGCCTCCTCGCCGCCCGAACCCTCATCATTCCGGCAAGACCACAAAAACAACAACCCTGCCATCCCGACTGCCGTCATCAATACGCCCCCGCTCCTCACCGCCGCGGTCTTAACAAGCACCCCCGGCCCCGCAAAGCCCATTCTCACCCTGCTCTCACCCTGCGGCGGCATTTCGCTTTCATCACGCAAGTGATTCTGCAAAAACCAACACCCCTCCACCGCCGGCTCCCCCGCATCCCGTATCCGCCTTCCCCGCGCCCGAAAACCGCCAACCGAAAACCGCCGACCCCTCCCGCTCCATGTCCTTCCTCCTTCACCCTCCCGCATGGCTGCGCACCGTCTACGTGGCGGTCCTCATCGGGCTGGGCGCCGTCCTCCTCCTCTTCCCCGCATGGCTGCCAAACAAACCCCGTCTGCCGGTCGAAGACAGCGCCGTGGAAATCCTGCAATCGGCTCTTCTCGGATTCTCGGCGGCTCTCTTCTTTGCAACTGTCCCGCACGCCGGTTCGTTCGGACCCATCTACCGCGCATGGGGAATCGCCTGCCTCGGAGTGCTGGTCGCGGAGATCGGCAGGGCCATCGACCATCTCATCGATCCCCTCCGTCATGAATACATCATGGTGGCTCTTCTCGCAATCATCCTGATCACGCTTGCCAGGCACCGCAAAGTCTTCCTGCGCTTCGTTGGACTTGCCTCCCGGCACCCCGCCTCCGGGTTCATGGCGGCCGCCGTCATCCTGGTGTACGCCTTCGCCCGCGTCTTCTCATCAGAAGCTTTCTGGAGCGCCACCCTCGACGGTCAGCACCATCCCGACACGCCCAAGGTGTGCGCGGCGTACCTCGAACTGCTGGCCTGCTATTTCGTCCTCCTCGGCGCGATCGGCTTCTGCATTCCCCTCACCCGCCGCGCGCAGCGCCCGGTCCCCAACCCATGAGCGCCGCCACCCCCTCTCTCCTCAAGAAGATCCAGTGGCGCATCGAGTGCTTCGTCTTTCTTGCCGCGGAGCGCCTCGTCGCCCTGGCCCCGCTGGCCGCCCTCTGGCGCACAGGCGCATCCCTTTCCTTCTGGGCGTGGTTCGTCCCCTCCCGGCGCCGCATCGTGCGCAGCAACCTCCGCACCGTCCTCGGACCGGAAACGCCCTCCGCCGCCTTGAATGAAGCCACCCGCCATGTGTTCCGGCACGCCACCGCCAACCTCCTCTGCTCGCTCAAGGGAGCCCGCATGACGAACGGAGAAATCTCCCGCGCCGTCGAAATCGAGAACCGCGAAGTCATGGACCGCGCCCTCGAGACGGGCAAGGGAGTCATCGCCGTCCTCTGCCACATGGGCAATTGGGAACTCCTCGCCCACACGCCTCCCGTCCACTTCTCCACCCGCCCTGCCGGCAGCCTCTACCGCCCCCTCAACAATCCCTTCCTCGACCGCGTCGTCACGCGTCGCCGCCAGGTCAAGGGCACCGCTCTCTTCGCGAAGCGCAGCTCCCTGCACGGCGCCATCGCGCTCCTTCGCGAGGGCGGCATTCTCGGCATCCTCTCCGACCAGCGCGCGGGAGCCCACGGCGTCATGTGTCCCCTCTTCGGCCGTCTCTTCTCGGTCACTCCCCTCGCCGCCCTCCTCCATCGGCGGACCGGCGCCGCCGTCCTCGGCTTCTCAATGCGCACCACCGCCCCCGGCAAGTGGGTCGTCAGAATCCATCACCCCCCCGTGGGAAAAAACAACCGGATCACCCCTGCCCACGTCGCCGCCCTCCTCGAAGACATCATGCGCCGGTCTGTCCCGGATGTCTTCTGGCTCACCGACTTGTGGCGCTTCAGCCGCCGCTCGCCGCTCGCCCTCGACTCGAAACAGGGACCTCTCGTGATCACGAAACGCCGCAACGAACCCCTCCAACCGCTTCGCGTGCTGATCCGCACTCCCGACCACCCCGAGGAAGCCCGCCCCACCCTCCCCGCCCTGCAAACCCTCGCCGCCTCCCGCCCCGACCTCGTTCTCATCCTGCTGGGATTCGACACCATGGCTCGATTCTGGACAACCTCCGGCATCCCCCACGAATTCGTCCCCTTCCGCGGCGACACCCCCCCGGTCGATGCTCACTTTGCCATCGTGCTGACCGCCGATGAACCTGCCGCCCGCGACCTGCCCCGCGTCTTTTCCGGCCCCATCTACGCCCTGCCCGAGGTCTCTCCCTCGTTCCACTCGCGGCAGTGGCGCCGCGCCGGAATCCGTCAAGCCCACCGCCACAAGGACAGATGGCTCGCCCTCCTCCTTTCCCTCGGCATGCCGCAACCCCCGCGAATCATTGAATATGTGTAACGCATTTCACATGAAAGATCCGGCCCGCAATCCCCGTCGCGCCATGAGAGACTGCCTGAAACGCGGTGCCTGACGAGCCCCCCCCGGACCCTTCTCCACCACTTCCCGCACTGCCATGCGCATCGGACTGATCCGCCGCTCCCACTCGCCCTCCGGGGGAGCCGAGACATATCTCGCCCGCTTCGCACAAGGCCTCGCAGACGCCGGACACGAACCGGTCCTCCTCAGCGGCCCGGACTGGCCGCCCGGCGCGTGGCCTCACGCCGGCCATCATGTCGTCCCCGCCACCAGCCCCCTCGCATTCTCGCAGGCTCTCACCGAAACCCTCCCCGGCCTCCCCCTCGACCTCACCTTCAGCCTCGAGCGAGTCGAAACCTGCGACGTCTACCGGGCTGGCGACGGCCTCCATCGCGCCTGGATGAAACGCATCGAACTCCACAGCCGCCCCCTCGAAAACTGGTGGCGCCGCCGCCGCAGGCTCCATCGCGAAACCCTCCGCCTCGAGGAATCCGTCTTCTCGAATCCCGAGCGCCTCTTCATCGCCAACTCGCAAATGGTCCGAAAGGAGATCCTCTCCTGCTTCAAGGCGCCTCCCGGCAAGGTCCTCGTCATCCCGAACGGATACGACGCCCCTGCCCCCCAACCCGGGGCCCGCGAAAATGCCCGCCGCGAAATCCGCATCCGGCACCACCTCCCCACCGATGCCGCCCTCGTCCTCTTCGCCGGATCAGGCTGGAAACGCAAGGGCGCCGCCATCGCCGCCCAAGCCGTCGCAAACCTTCCCGACCGCCAAAACACCCACCTCTTCCTCATCGGCCGCGGCCGTCTCCCCCATGCCCTCGCGTCACACAAGCGCCTCCACCCCATCGATCCCGTCCCACAGCTCACCCGCTACTACCTCGCGGCGGACCTCTTCGTGCTTCCCACCCTCTACGACCCGTTCTCGAATGCCTGCCTCGAAGCCGCCGCCCACGGCGTGCCGGTCCTCACCACCACCGAAAACGGCTTCCGCGAGGTCCTCCAGGAGTTCCGCGCCGCCGGCGAAGTGCTCCCCCCGGGCCGCGAACCAAAGGCATGGTCGAACCTCATCTCCACCTGGCTCGAACCCGCCCGCCACGAAGCCGCCCAACCCGACCTCGCCCGCATCCGCGAACAATTCACCATGACACGCAACGTCAAGGATACGATCAAAGCCGTAGAAACGCACCTCGCCCGCAAATCACCGGAAGGTTAGCGGCGCCCCGCGCCCGACAACCGACAACCAACAACCAACAACCAACAACCAACAACCAACAACCAACAACCAACAACCGGCAACCGGCAACCGGCAACCGGCAACCGGCAACCGGCAACCGGCAACCAACGCCCCCCCGCCTCACAACCCGTGCCCCCGCTCCCCATCAGCGTCTGCACCCTCTGCCTCAACGAGGCCGCGCAGTTGCCTCGATGTCTCGATCAACGACTTCACTTCGCGGAATGGATCGTGCTCGACACCGGCAGCAGCGACGACTCCCCACGAATCGCGGCCGGCCTCGGGGCGCGGGTCGAGCACGGCCCATGGACGGGCTTCAGCGAGACCCGGCGGCGTCACTTCGCCCTCGCCACCCAGCCATGGATCTTCTGGATCGACGCCGACGAAACCATCACCCCGGAACTGGTCGAGGAACTGCGTTCCCTCTTCGCGGGCGGCGGCGATCTCCCTTGCGCCGCCTACGAGGTGAACCGCATGATGTTCTTCGAAGGGCGCTGGATCCGGCACGGCGACTGGTTCCCCGACCGCGTCACGCGCCTCTTCCGGCGCGAGTCATGGTCCCTCGAAGCACGGTCCGTCCACGAATCCGTCACCATCACCGGAAGCACCGGCCGCCTCAGGGCCGTCCTCCCACACTACTCCTACAAGGACTGGAACGACCGCCGCGACCGCATCCGCCGCTACGCCCGCCTCTGGGCTGAACAACACGCCGCCAATCAACCCCGCCCCGGCCCGCTCGCGCCGCCCCTCCACGCCGCATGGCGCTTCCTCCGCGGATACCTCCTCAAACGCGGCTGCCTCGACCGGGGCCCCGGCCTCAAAATCGCCCTCAGCAACGCCGAGGAGGCCTACCTCAAGTATCAGGAACTCCGCCGCCGGACCTCCTGAAGCTCCGCATGCTTCAAAAACGTGTAAACGGCCGCGTAGCACCCCGGAAACTCCCCCGGGAAATCCACCCCGGGAAATTCTGATCGCCACCCTCGCCCGGCCGGTGAAGACTCCCCCGGCGCGCGCCTCGCACCGCCCGTTCCTCCACCCCTTCGTGACCCGTCCTTCCAAGGCTCTTCTCATCTCGCGGTCCACCGGCGTGGGCCTCGACCGTGATGTCGAGATCCTGGAAAGCTCGCTGCGGGCCGCCGGACTGAGCCCCGAAGTCCGGCGCCCCCGTGGCATCTCTTTATGGGCGCGCTTTCTGCCGCCCCCCGGGCCGCGGCTTCCGCTGGTGTTTGTCGAACGCATCCACCCTCGCTGGCTCTCACACGGCCAGCCGCGCTTCCTCGTTCCGAACCAGGAGCGCTTCCCCCGCAGGCATCTCGCGCGCCTCAAGCATGTCGACCACGTCCTCTGCAAAACCGCCCACGCCCGCGAGCGCTTCGCCCCCCATCACCCGTCCGTCCACCACCTCGGATTCACCTCAAGGGACCTCCTCCTCGCCAACCCCGAGCCCGATTACCGCCGCTTCCTCCACCTCGCCGGACGCAGCACCCTCAAGGGAACCGAGGACCTCCTCGCCCTCTGGGCCGGCCGCCCGGACTGGCCTCCCCTCGTCCTCGTCATCGATCCCCGGAACGCCCCCGCCCCCCCGCCCGCGAACGTCCAACTGGTCGACCGCCGCCTCGACACCCGCGAACTCCGGGAACTCCAGAACCGTTGCGGGATCCATCTCTGCCCTTCCCGTTCCGAAGGCTGGGGACACTACCTCGTCGAGGCCGCCTCCTGCCGGGCCGTCGTCCTCACCACCGACGGCCCCCCGATGAATGAAATCATCACCCCCGCCCGCGGCGTCCTTGTCCGCTGCAGCCGCTCCGAACCCCGCCACCTCGGCACGAACTACTATGTCGATCGTGAATCATTGGCCGGAGCGGTCGATTCCCTCCTCGAACGAAGCCCGGCACAGCTCGCCGCCCTCGGCGCCGCCGCCCGCGCATGGTTCGAGGAAAACGACCGCCGCTTCAGGACCCGATCCCCCCTCCTCCTCCAATCCCTCCTCGGTGCGAATCCGTGACCGGCCAGATTCCATCCCACCACATCTTCTGCGCCGGCGACCACACCGTGCCTTTCGCCGCCCTCTGTGCTCTCAACCTCTCGCGCATCTTCGACGGGGACCCCGCCCTGCGCGTCTACGTCCACGTCGACGGCCTCGATTACTTCAAACCCGCCGAGGTCGCTTCCTTCCTCGCCGCCCTGCCGAACACCCGCGTCACCTGCGGACTCTTCGGCATCCGCAACAGCCGCCGCATCCCCGGCCGCTGGCACCAGATCATGGTCAATGAAACGTCAAGGCGCTTCGCTCATGAGGGAATCGCCGCCTTCGTCGACGCCGACTTCTACCTCCTCGACGAGGCATGGCCGGGCCTCCTCCCCCGCGCCCGCCAACCGGACCTCTACTGCCTGACCCACAAAACCCGCCTCGCCCGCCGCGCCATTGTCAACGGACGGTCCTGCAACCCGATCAAAACCCAGCTCTTCGCCCTGCAGCTCGGCCTGCACCAGAACCTCACCACCCAACGCTGGAACAAGGACCCGAAAACAATCCCGAGGCTGAAACGAAAGTACCCCCACGTCCGCTTCGAAATCGAGGAGGATATGGATTCCATGGTCGGAGCGTCCCTCGAAGCCCAGATCCTCGGATACCGCGTCGAGGACGTCAGCGCCCAGTGCGGCGCCGCCCACATCGGCGGCTTCTCCCATATCAGCGCCGGAAAGCTGCACAGCATGGGCGCCCGCAAGATCCCCATGTGGCTCCAGCGCCTCCGCGTCAACAACCGCGCCCGACGCCTGTTCCGCAACCTCGGATGGGACTCCTTCCTCGATCCCCGTTACGAACGGAAGCTCACCGATATGATCGCACACGTCGAGAAGACTCCCGAACTCGCGGAACAATACGCCGCACAGGAACCCTCTCCGAACGAGCGCGCCTTCAAATTGATCGAGGACGCCCTGCGCCCCCGGTGAACCTCCGCCGGTTCCCCGGGGCTCACCTCCCGCGCGCCTCCGCCGCCCCCTCGGAAAACCTCTCTTCCAGCCCCTCCCTGATGATGCGCAGCAGCGTGTCCGCCCGCGCCTCCCAACTGTATCCCCGCTCGAACAATCGAAGCGCCGCCTGTCCCAGCTCGCCCCGAAGCCGCGCATCCGCAAGGCGCTTCAGTCCCTCCGCCCAGCCGTCCGGATCATCCGGTGACACCATCATCGCAACTTCCTCGTTGATCACTTCCCGCATAACCGGAAGGTCCGAGGCGAGAATCGCCTTCCCCGCCGCCATGTACTCGAAGAGCTTCAATGGCGAGGTGAACCTCCCGATGTCCTCCCCCCCTCGCGTCAGAACCTCCCGCTGGTTCGGCAGCAGGCACACATCAAACGCCGCTATATAGGCCGCCACTTCCCCCGGCGGAACCCGCCCGTGGAAAACCACCCCCGCACAGCGCGGATCCCGCCGCCAGCGTTCCACCTCTTCAGGCTGTCCCCCGACAACATGAAAGGTGGCGTTCGCCCCAAGGCCTGCGATCTCCGCGATCACTTCCATCCCCTTGCCGGGCAGCAGACTTCCCGCGTATCCCGCGATCAAATCCCCCCCGCGCCGCCGATCGAGGACCCGCGTCCCGGCTCGCCCGGCCGGTTTCGCCCCGTCCGGCAAAACCCAAACCCGTGACCGGTCCAGGCCCGTCTCCCCGACCAGCGCCTCCTTCAGCGCCTCTGATATCACCACCGCCCCGAGCAGCAAAGGAGAACCAAGGAGCGTCCTCAAGAGCCGCCCGGCTTCCGGACCCTTGCACGACGGCAACATGTGCAGCTCCAGCACAAACGGACAACGCCGGTTGTATCGCAGCAGTTCCGGACTCCGCCCGTACATCACATCCGGACGCCACCACCGCTGCCGCCACATCACCATGCGGTCGCTCCATCGCCGCCGCCGGTAGCGCACACAGTCGATCTCCCGGTCCAACCCGTAATGACTGGCAAGACCCGCCCCTCCCGGATCGCCCCCCCGCGGCATCCGCGCCACCAGCCTCAACCCCTCGACCCGCGGCGCCAACGCCTCGCACATGCGCATCACGTGCACCCCGTTGGCCTCTTCGCCCGGCAACGTCGAGTTCGACAAATACAGCAGCCGCATGGTCGCACCAAGACCGGAGTCGCTCCCCCGGTCACGAGATGACCGGAATCGCAAACAGGTTTCTCTTCACCGGATCCCCCTCGAACTTGTACTCCCGCAGCATGACCCCTCCGGAAACATGCTTGAACTCGTGGACCCGGTAACCGTGTTCCGCGAAAAACCCGCCAAAGTCTCCCCGGCGGGTCTTCATCCGCCCGGGATCATGCTCGAACAGGATATGCGGAGACATCTCCCTCATCACCCGGACGGCCCCTTCCAGAACGTCGAGTTCAAATCCCTCCACATCTATCTTCATGAAATCCACCCGCTCCAGGCCCTTCTCCGCGACATACTCGTCAAGCGCCTTGACAGCCACTTTTACGACTTCATACGCATCCGCTCCGAGGGCTTCGTAGTTCTCGGTCTTTACAAGGGAGCTCACCCCGCCACGGAACTGCCCTTCCTTGACCTGATACATGGGCAATTCGGCGGCCGAGGCCCCGAGGGCGCAGGCATTCACATTGATGTCGCGGAAACCGTTGAGCCGCAGGTTCGCGTGCAGCTTCGCCCGAATGTGGGCCACCGGCTCGAAGGAATGCACCAAATCCCCGCCCCCGCAAAGACTGGCCAATACAACACTGTAAACACCGATGTTGGCCCCGGCGTCCAGGCATACCTGGCCCGGCTTGATCAACCGCACAATCAACTCGAAGTTGCTCCGGTCGTAATCCTCCCCGTCATCCCGCAGCCGTTTCTCGATCTTGTTGTCCAGACCGGCATAGAACCGGCAGCCCCGGAAGGCCGTGATCGCCGTCCAATCCCGATACTTCTCCCGTTCCTTCCTTTTCATCTCTCCCGTGCCGCCCTGAAACCGTGGACCCCTCCCCTTCACCGCCCCGGACCGCCTCCCTGTGAACTACGGTCACCCCCCGCTGTCAAGCAGCGGTCGCGCCGCACTCAAGGATCAGGAACCCCCGCCCTTCATGACGTCCGCAAGGTGGCACGACAGCGCCACAATCAGGTGGGTCGGATTCTCCACTCCCCCCGTCGGAAACACGGAACTCCCCGCAAGGCGAAGATTGTCGACCCCCAGCACCCTCAGATCCCGGTCCACGACAGCCCGCTCCGCGTCCGCCGAGTAGCGGGTCCCCCCGAGGTGATGGGAAGCCTCCGTGAAGTTGCCGGCATCCAGAATGCGGTCCCTGTCATACCGGAACTCCATGCCGTCACGCGAAAACCTCCCCTCCAGTCCTTCATAAAACCTCCCCACCTCCCGGAGTTCCTCTCCGGAAACACGACTCGTGATCAGCGGCAGCGGCCTTCCCAGCGCATCGTGACGGTCCGGATCAAGCGAAATCGCGTTCTCGCGCCGGGGCCTCTGTTCGAGGTAGGTCACCACCTTGTACCGCCCCGTAGTCCGCGGAATGCTCAACCCTTCCGTCGCCCGCGACAGCCAGTGCGGAATCACCTCGCGAGGCTCGAGAAGATAAATCAGGTCCTCGATGAGGTCCGTCCCCTGCCGGCCGCGTTCATTCTGCAACACCCGGCCGGTGGCCCTCTTGAATCGCTCCGCCATCCGCGCATACATCCGCTGCACCCGCTTCGACCGCGATTCCACAAGGTTGCAGTAGATCCGCGCCGCCTCCGGCTCGTTCCGGATCCCATACTTCACCTTCCCCCATTTCGAGACGCGCAGCCGGTACTTCCGGAATTCCGGATGCCGTTTCCGCAGCCGGAGCCTTCCTTCGGTGATCTTGGGATGGTCCATCACAAACGCCCCGACGTTGTGCCGCGCCTTCCCCATCCGCCGCCTCAGGTCGTCTCCCATCAGAAGCAACAACCGCGTGTTCTCGATTCCCCCGGTGGCAAGCACGTACTCGCCGGCCCTGATGCGGACCTTCCCTCCGGCATGGTTCCGCATCACCATTTCCACGATCCTCGAATCCCGAAACTCCGCCTCGCCGCTGAAGCTCAGATGGTAGACCAGCCGGTAGGCGGCGTTCCTCACCAGCTCCGACTTGCAGTTGAACCGCTGCGTCACCGGCGCCCAATAGGCCGAAAGCAGCGGCCCCTCGTCCGGAAATGTGCGCCTCAGCTCCGGCGGAACCCCCAGCAATCGATCCGCTTCCCCGTAATACCGCGGCAGAATCCCCGACAGCTCGCCCCATTCCGAATCAAGCCCCGAAATGAACCGGAAGCGGACAATCCGGCCCGGCCACAGGTTCGTCGACCCCCCGATCTGCCGGTGCCGGTTCGCAAAGTTCCGTCGAAAGACGAAATTCGACTCCGCCCGGAACCGGTTCAACTGGTTGACCTCGGGCTGGGCGAACCGCCCCCCGCTCTCAACCACCACCACGTCCATGCCGCTCGCAGCCAGTTTGGCCGCCAACGAAATGCCGGCCGGCCCGGCGCCCACAATGCAAACCCCGCACTCGATAACGTCCTCCCGCAATTCCTGCCCGTCAATCAACATGGCCTCTCCCGAAACCTACTTCGTCGCGATGATCTGGATGTTGCTCGGCATCATCGTGTCGATCAGATGCTCCTCCTTGAACTTCCTCCCGTGATACTGCTTGATCACGAATACGTCCAGAAGCGGCAGCGTCCACGCCAGAAGCTCCACGAACGGCCGCAGCACAAAAAACACCTCGCACTGGAGAAGAATCCGCTGGCAGTTGATCCCAAGCGCCCGGAACGGCCCGCACGACCCCGCAATGTCCAGTTCGCTCCACCCGAACCGCTCGAACAGGTGCCGCGCCCCATACTGCGTCAGGTGATAGTAGTCTTCCGGCCCCCGGTGCACCGAAAAGACCGCGCTCGCCGAGAAATACGCCCTCCCGCCGGGCTTGAGGATGCGATGGCATTCCTCCACCAGCTTCGCCGGGTCCCTCATGTGCTCGATCAGCCCCGTGCAGATCAGACTCTCGTACGACTCGTCCCCGATCCCGGCCAGCGCGGGATAATAGCGGTCCGTCTCGTTCTGCCAGTGCGGAAGGAGATCGTAATCGCGGATAAGGTCGTCAAACTTGAACTCGATGTAGACAATCAGGGTCTTTCCTTTCGGTTCGACCTTCCTCGCGAACGCCCTCAGGTCGAAGAGCGAGATCTTCTTCTTTACCAACAGCATTCGGTTCAACTTCATGACTCTCGGTTGCCTGGTTGCATGGTCTGCGGGTCGCGAGGCCCGCCCGCTCAGGCGATGTAGCGCCTCCTCCGGCCGGCAAGGCGGCAGGCCTCCTCGTACCCGTCTTCGAGTTCCCGCCCCGCCGCCTCGCACGAAAATCGCTCCTTCACCGTCTCGTGCGCCCGCCTCCCCAGCCTCCTTCGAAACGACTCGTCCGCAATCAGCCTTTCCACGCCTGTAACGATACGCCCGGCCTCCGCGTCGTCCACCAGCACCCCGTTTTCCAGATGCGCAACAACTTCCGGAATCCCGCCATGCCTCGTCGCCACCACCGGCAAACCGTGCGCCATCGCTTCCAGAAGCGCGTTCGGAATCCCCTCCTGGTCCCCCGCCTTCGTCTCGCGGCTCGGGTGCAGAAACCCATGATATCCCCGAAGGGCCTCCAGCAATTCCTCGTTCCTGATGAAGCCAAGGAACCGAACCCAGTCTCCCACCCCCGACTCCCGCGCCAACCCCTCGAGTTCCCTCCGCAACCCGCCCTCCCCCGCCACGTCCAAAACAACCTCGTACCCCCGCTCGCGCAGCATCCGCACCGCAAGAATCGATTGGTCAAGCCCCTTCTTGCCAATCAATCGACAGGCCTGCAGAAGACGAAAAGGCTCCCCGGCCTCCCGCCCGACCGGCGCGATCCCCGCCGGAACAGGCACTCCGGACCGGTTCAACTCGATCCGCTCCGCCGGACACCCCCGCTCGATCAGCCGCCTCTTCAGAGATTCGCTCCTCGCCAGAAACAGATCCACGCACCCCATCAATGCTTCGAGCTCCCGCTGCTCAAGGGCCTCCGAAACATCCGCTCCGTGAAACGACACAACCTTCGGAAGCGGTTCGGCGCGCAGATACCTGCATACCCGCGCCGCCTCCGTCCCGAAGATCACATGAACCAACCGGACCCCCGTGCGGCGGGTCGCCTCAAGCATCTGCTTCTGCTCATACCACATGATCGGAACCCGTCCTCCGCGCGCTTTGTGCAAGGCCCTCGCAATGATCCGATACGGCGCCTTCTTCAACACCCGGACCCCCTCGAACGGATACGCCTCCGCGTTCTCCCGCCTCCGCGTCACCACAACCGGAACAAATCCGCGCAACCCTCTCAGTTGCCGATAGACATGAAGCATCTCCTTCTTCAGGAAGGTCGCGCAGTACACCATCACGGAACTCATGTCGGAACCGGCGTTCACGAGGCGGGCAAAACCGGCGAACCGGGCCGTTCGCCAAACGTAGGGAACCGGCCCCCGCCCCTCAAGGCCAATTCCCCTCCACGCCCGCCCGCCATCCCAACCCGCCCCGTGCAACAACATCATTGATGCCCGTCCCGTCGCCAGCAACATTCGCGGCAGGACGACGCACAAACGCCATCGCCGTCCCCCCGGATGCAACCTTCATCGACTCTCAAATGCCAAAGCGGGTCCTCTACGTCTTCGACAAGGCCACCAGCGGCGCCGGACTGGCCGAGGTGACAAAACAGCAGGTCCTCGCCCTCTCCGAAGCGGGCTGCGAGATCGACTTGCTCGCCCGTTCCGCCGTCGCCGCCCCCGGCGTCCGCAATCTCATCTGGCCTCTCACCCCGGCCAATCTCGTCTCGTGGGTCTCCCGCCGGTTCTACCACCGCAACCGCCGCGCCTTCTTCTCGTGGCTCGGAACCCGCCGCCTCCGGCGACACGGACCCTACGACGCCCTCATCACATGGCACAAGCTCGCCCCCAACCTCATCCGCGAGGCCTCCGCCATGCGGGTCCCCGTCCTCCTGAACTGCGGAAGCCTTCCGAAAATGCCCCCCCCGCCGCCAATCCCGCAAGAATCCCCGTCCCGGGAGTACCTCCGCTCCGGGGCCCACGTCCTCTCGACCTCCGAATTCGCCACCCGGCAGTTCCTCCAATGCGGATGCGACCCCCGCCTCGTCCACCCGATCGAGCGCGGCTTCGATCCCGCCCGTTTCCGTCCGGCCGCTCCTCCCCCGCCGGAGCTTCCCTTCCGTCTCCTGTTCTGCGGACGGCTCACCCCCCGGAAAGGCGTCCTTGAACTCCTCCGCATCTGGCGGGATCTCGCCCCGCCGGACGCCGAACTGTGGCTGGCCGGCGCCGTGCCCCGCGAACACCGCGCGGATATCCTCCGCCTCCTGATTCCTTCCGCCAAACTCCTCGGATTCCGCGAATCCGTCAATGAAACCATGCGGCAGTGCCACGCCCAGATCCTCCTCTCGTCCAACGAAGGCCAGGCCAAGTCTCTCCTCGAAGGCGCCGCCTGCGGATTGGTCACCATCGCCACCCCCGAAACCGGATTCCCCTTCCACCGCGCCGAAATGGGGTTCGAGGTCCATGCCGCCCGGCCCGATCAAGTCAAGAACGCCATCCGGTCCGTGATCTCCAACCCCGCCCTCCGCGCCCGCCTCGCCGCCAACTCCGCACACACCATGGCCCAACATTACACATGGCCCGCCTTCCGGCAGCGATTCATCACGGCCTTCGAGTCCGTCACCGCCGCGCCACCTCCAAACCTCACAGTTGATCCGTCTGGCCCGTAAGCTGAAAATACTTCCGAATCACCATCAGCGAAATCAGATCCTCCCGGCGCCGGTCTCTGAACTGCTCCACATGAGCCCGGGCATTCGCCGCAATCTCCTTCGCCTCCTCCGGATGCTCCGAGTAGTATCCGATCTTCTCGATCAGGTCCGAGTAATCATCCCGGATCAGCACGTAGTGGCGATCCGGAACCAGCGCGCCCTCCATGAACCAACTCTCAAACCGCGGCCTCCTCATGAAACAAACCGAATTCGATGACATGATCCATTTCAGGTTCGAGCCCACGTCGTTCCCTTCGATCGAAAATATGAACTTGTACCTCAGTTGCTTCCGGATCGACATCAGCCGCTTCTGCCCCGGATGCTCGAAGCGATGATCCGTCTTCCCCACGTCGCACCTCGGATGATCATGAAAGCGATCCAAAAACTCCCTCCGATGCCGCTTGTGCCCCGCTCCCCGCCACACAAGCCGGTCCTCCTTGCTCTCATACGAATACGGATCCCTGATCAGGTTGAAATGCCGCACCTTGTTCAGCTTCAGAAGCACCGAATTCCGGTTGTCCACCCCCAGAGGCCGCGTCTTCACGAAACCCGGATGCTCCGGAACCCGCTTCACATCCCCGAACATGTACGAAATCCGCAGGCCCGGATCAAAAAACCGGAGGTATTCCATACTGTCAAAATAGTAGACCGTCTTCTCGTGCTCCCGAAAACTCCGCACGCTGTCAAGGAACCCCGGATCCGCCGGACGCTCCATCCGGTTGTAGTAGCCCACCCGGCGCTTCAGCTCCGCGCCCTCGCCCTCCCCCACCGAGTCCAGAATCCCCGCCAGCCTTCTCCGGCACCACCACCGCGGCGTCAGCTCCCGGCCCGCACAGCCCAGATAGTAGAGCAGCTTGCTGTTCGAAAGGGTTCCTCCGCCTGGCATCCTGATCGCCCTCCGGGGCCGCCGCGATCTTACGAACCCGCCCCTTCCTGACAAGCCGGCATCACGGCCCCCGGCCCCTGAACAGCCTCATCCCCCTCCGAGCGAGTCATAAACCTCCTGGACCCGTTCCGCCTCGCGGGCGATCGAATGATCCCTGACCGCCGTCTCGCGGCCCCGCCGGCCGAACCCCAGCATGGTCTCCGGGCGCGCCAGCAACCGCTCAAGCCGCCCTGCAAGCGCGTTCTCGTCTCCGGCCGGAACAAGGTGGCCGGTCTCGCCCTCGCGAACCAGTTGCGCAAAGGCCCCGGCCGTGGAAGCAAGGACCGCCGACCCGCTTGCCATCGCTTCAAGGGGAGTCAGACCAAACCCTTCCTCCCGCGCCGGCGCCACGCACAGCGCCACGCGCCGATGCCAGACCGGAATCTCCTCCCGCGAAACTTCGCCGAGAAACACAATGCGGCCCGCCAATCCCGCCTCGGCGATACGCCCCTCGAGAGCCTCCTGAAACCCGCGATGCTCCGGCTTGCAAAGCCCCGTCATGATCGCGGTGAAGTCCGGATGCTTCGGCAATACCCGGCAAAGCGCGTTCACGAAAAGGTCGGTCCCCTTGCTGGGACGAATCCGCCCGAAACAGCCGATCCCGAACCTCCCCGGCAACCCGCTCTCCTGCCAGACGGCAGTCTGGTCGTCCGGCGGATAGAAGCGGTCCGTGTCGACGCCGTGGGGAATGACCACCGCCGGCCGGTCAAGGTGCCCCGCCGCCCCCTCCGTCGTCGCGATCACCGCATCCATGCGCCCGATGAGCCCCCCCAGAAACCGCCCGTGCCGCTTCTGGGCCGCGGACGTGAAAACCAGCTTCCACGGATGGCGCAATACATCCCTCAGGACGATCCCCGCCACCATGTCGGTGTCCCGCCGGGCGTGCCAGATCCGCCACCGCCGCCCCGCCGGCAACGGAGCCCCGCCCAGCCGCGCCACCTCCGCCCACCCCAGCCGCGGCACATCGCACAAATCCGCCCCCCGCAGATCCCTCCCGAACAGCCCGACCCGGCACAGCCTCCCCTGGTGCGGCAACAACGCCGCAATGGTGGCGCTCACCCCCGTGTAGCGGCGATGCAGATTCGCCACCACCACTTCAATCTCCCCGAGGTCTGTGAACCTTCTCTTCGCCAAGCTCGCCCCTTCCGCGGGCCATGATGCGGAATCACACCCCTCCACGCCACTTCTTTCCACCCCCGAAAAGGAGCTTCACCTCCCGCCGAACGCGGGGAAATGCCGCTTTCGATCCGTGCCGCCGGTGCTAGATTCCCGCCGCCTTGAGCACCCCCCACCCGAAAAAACCCGACCTCGTTTCCGTCACCACCATCAACCGGGATGGCTCGCGTTACTTCCTCCAGCCTTCCGAGGCGCAGGGGCGCTTCACACGCTGGCGACGCCTCTCCGGACTCCTCCTCATCACGATCTACGCCGCCCTGCCGTGGATCCGGATCAACGGCGCCCCGGCGGTCTTCCTCGACGTCCTGAACCGCAGATTTTATTTCTTCGGTCTCACCCTCGCGGCCCAGGACCTTTGGGTTCTGTTCTTTCTGATCGCCGGGCTCGGCTTCGCCCTCTTTTTCGTGACGGCGCTTTTCGGCCGCCTGTGGTGCGGCTGGGCCTGCCCCTACACGGTCTTCCTCGATTACGTCTACCGTCGCATCGAGTTCTGGCTCGAAGGCGACGGCCCTGCCCGGCGGAGACTCGACGGCGCCCCGTGGAACCGCAACAAGATCCTGCGGCGCGGCACGAAATGGCTCCTCTACTTCATCGTCTCGCTGGTCATCGCGCACGTCTTCCTGTCGTATTTCGTCTCTCTCGAACGCCTCTGGGGAATGATGGGCGGCAGCCCCCTCGACCATGTCCGGTCCTTCGGGGTGGTGGCTTTCCTCACCGCCGTCCTCTATTTCTGCTTCACATGGTTTCGCGAGCAGTTCTGCATCATCATGTGCCCTTACGGCCGCCTCCAGTCGGCCCTCACCGACGACGACACCATCAACATCGGCTACGACGAACGACGCGGCGAACCCCGCGGCAAACCAACCGACCCCGAAGCGGCCGACTGCATCGACTGCCGGCGCTGCGTCAATGTCTGCCCGACCGGTATCGACATCCGCGACGGCCTGCAACTGGAGTGCATCGGATGCGCCGCCTGCATCGACGCCTGCGACACCGTCATGGACAGGGTGGGCCGCCCGCGCGGACTCATCCGATACGATTCCCTCAACCGCTTCGCCGGCAGGAAAACCCGCCTCCTCCGCCCCCGCCTCGTCATCTACACGCTCGTCTTCCTCCTCGGCGGCGCCCTCCTCGGTGTCACGGCCTTCAAGAACGCAAGGCCCATCACGGCCGAGTTCACTCGCACCCGCATCGGAAATTCCGCCTTCCTCGAAAACGAACAAGCCATCGTCAACCCTTGGAAATTGCGCCTCATCAACAAGCGCAACCAGCCCCTCACCTTCAAGGTCACCCTCGAAAACCCCCCAAGGGGCCTCCTCCTCGTGGGCCTCGAATCCGCCCTCGAATTCCCCCCACGCAAGGAAGACCAGCTCTCCCTCTCCCTCGTTTGGCAAAAACAACACTACCCCGGCCCCGCCAAGGTCACCCTCCACGTCAAGGCCAATCCCGGCAACTCCCACGTCCGCGAAACCCTCGACTTCCTCGGACCCAACCCCAGACTCATGACGAATGACCAATGACGAATGGCGGGCGCAAATGCGCTTTCGAACCTTGCTCTTCCTTCGTCATTGGGTACTTCGTCATTCGTCATTCGTCGTTGCTCCTCCCTCCCATGCCCAAGCTCCTCGACCGCTTCCCATGGCTCCCCTTCGTCCTCGCCTTTCTCCTTCTCATCTCGGCCTGGACCGTCATGATCATCATCGCCCTCCGAAACCAACCCGGGCAGGTTCCCCTCGAAACAGACGGGCGAATGACGAAATACCCACGCGGAAATAACGAATGACAAAATACCCAATGACGAAAGAGAAAACGTCGCGACCCCTCCTCCGCCAGTCCTTGACTTTCCAGCCCTGACTCTATCCTGAATTCACATTCACTCGTCACTCGTCATTCCCCATTCCCCATTCCCCCATGACCGCTCCCACCAACATCTCCGCCGCACTCCTCGCAGGACTCGTCACCAGCGTCCACTGCGTCGGAATGTGCGGACCGATCGCATGCAGCCTCGGCAGCCTGCAAGGCGGCGAAAGCCGCCGCCTCTTCGCCGCCACTGCGTACCATGGCGGCCGCCTCATCTCATACGCTGCTATCGGCGCCTTGTGCGGATTCCTTGGCCAGCAGATCCTTGCCCCGTTCTTTGATTCCCCTGCCGTCTTCCTTCCATGGTTTCTCGTGCTGGTGTTCCTTTTCGTGGCCACCGGCCTGCATGAGAAGCTCCCGCGTCCCACCTTCCTCAACCGCTTCCTGTCCGGGGCGCGTCTCAAGGCGTGCCGGCTTTCCGCCACCCGCGGCGGATTTGCGATGGGGCTGGCCACCCCGCTTCTGCCCTGTGCTCCGCTCTATCTTCTGTTCGGCGCCTCCCTGCAGACCGGCTCGGCGCTGCGGGGGGCCGAATTCGCGGCGGCGTTTGCGCTCGGCACCGTCCCGCTCTTGTGGGCCGCCCAGCACTCCTTCCTCCGGGTCCGCCGCCATCTCGGGCCCCTCACCCTGCAACGCGTCGAGCGCGTCGTCGCCCTCGTGGCCGCGCTCGTCATCGCATGGCGCCTCCAGGACACCCTCCCCTTCCTCGACTCCGCCCCCGCCGCCACCCCGGAAGCCGCCCCCGCCGACTCCCCCGCCGCGCTGCCCTCCTGCGGATGCGGCCACTGAGCACACCGCCATCGCCTACGGCGGCGGCCTGCGAACCGGCCGGAATCCGCAACAGTAGCCGCCGCCGTCCGGGTAGCTCGAGTAGCGGTCGGCAACCCGGCAACCGCTGGCGACGTTGCCCCAGTAGCCGCCCCGCAGAACGCGGCCGGAACCCGCCGCCGGGCCCGGAGGATCCGGCTGCGAGGCCTCCGGGGCGCCATAATAGCCGCCTCCATACCAGTCGTTGCACCATTCCCACACGTTGCCCGCCATGTCATACAGCCCGTAACCGTTCGGGGCGAAACTCCCCGCCGGCGATGTGTAAGGATAATCCCCCTCGCCCCAGTCCGGGTGGTATCCCGAATCGGGATTCACGTCATACGAGTAGTAGGGCGATCCGCCACTCCAGTAGCTGTAGTAGTTCGCCTCGCTGTGGCTGATCTTATCCCCCCAAGGAAACCGCCAGCCGCTCCGGCCGCCCCGTCCCGCCTTCTCCCACTCCGCTTCCGTCGGCAGCCGGTAGCCGTTCGCGCCGAAGCTGCAGCTCCAGCCGGCCAGATCGTAGCAGGGCGTCAGCCCTTCCATCTCGCTGCGGTAGTTGCAGTACGCCGCCGCCCCATGCCACGTCACCTCCACGCAAGGATAGCCGCTGCCCTTCGCCGCCTTCAGCTCGAACTGCTCCGCTGCTCCGTTCCATGTGATCCGGCAATGGGATTCGTCGAGGTCGAGCAGTTCCCGGTCACTCTCGACATTGCGCACCGACCACGAACTCACCGTGATCTTTCCACCCTCGTCATACGCCCATTGCAGCACCGCCGCCATCTGGTCGTTGGTCACCCCGCTGGCCTGCATGTAAAACCCGCTCACATACACGCTGTGGACGGGCGTTTCATCATAGGGGTCGGTTTGATCGCCGCCCGCCACGCTCCCGACCATGTCCCCCATCGCGAAACTCCCGGCGGGGATCCACACCAAGCCGTCGGGGGGGCTTGGATCAAATGTGCGGTGCGTCGTGCCGGTCCCGCTCATTGGAACCTGCGCCCAGTCTCTCCAGTGAGCCTCCTTCGACGGCGAGGTCGCGGTCTGAATGGTGAACGTCGCGGTGGCCGCCGGGTTCGACCACGTGATCCAGCCGTCCGCCGTCACTTCGGTGATGTCGACCGGCACCGGCGCCGCGATGCGGAAGAAAACGGCCTCCTCAGCCGCAGCGGACGAAATGAAGACCGCAAACACCGAGACGCACGGAAGGGTGAAGAAATGCGGGGGTTCCATGGCAAGGAGCCACTACGTTCACAATCTCCGCCAACATGCAGCGGAAATCAGACGGGCGCTTGGATCCTTGATGACCGCGCCCCATTCAGCGAGGTTTTTCCGCCGGGACTGCCCGTCTCCTGCCACACTTGAGAGCCAACACCCCGGTCAGACAATCCCGTCCATCCCGTCCATCCCGTCCA
>Ga0180432_10003994_pt1 | contig 20636 bp, 21 predicted proteins | sample SS_ome_10_FD_132414 | JGI IMG/M metagenome (GOLD analysis project Ga0180432, IMG submission 132414) | Hypersaline lake sediment archaeal communities from the Salton Sea, California, USA - SS_1_MS_2 metaG | ecosystem: Environmental > Aquatic > Non-marine Saline and Alkaline > Hypersaline >...
ACCAGTCGCTGAGAGAGATGAAGGAGATGAGGTGAGAAGGATAAAGGGTGGTCTTGAAGTTTGAGAAGGAAAAGTGTATTAAAACTCCAATCAAGAAGGTTTCTTAAGCCAGTCCTACCGCAGGTTGCATGGGAAAGAGTTCTTTGGAGGGGGTGTCGGGGGAGGCCACGGCTATTTATTTTGGGAAGGAGGTTAAAAGAAGAGTCGAAAATAATGGGGGATAAACAGGGCAGTGGGATCGGATCTATTCAAAAAGGAGGCTGGATTCAATGGCGTTATATGAGAAACGGACCTATTCCATTAAGGTGGGCCAGATGCCTGAGCTTGTGCGCCTTTACAAGGATGAAGGGTGGACGGCCCTTGAGGCCGGAGGTTTCGGAAAGAATCTCGTGGGTTATTTCATGAGTGACACAGGGCGTCTTCATCAACTCATCCATTTGTGGCGTTTTGAGAACGACGAAGCGAGACGCGATTTTTGGAAAAGGCTTTATGCCAATGAGGCGTTTATGGCCTTTGTGGTGAAAATCCGTCCCTTAATCCACACCCAGGAGGTGCAGTTGTTGTTCCCGGCCCCGTGGGGGCCAAGGCCCTGAAATTTCAGCATTGATGACCGAAGGAATTTGACCTTTCTATTTTTTTCCGTGCCCTGGATCGGTTCTTGGACTCTTTGAGAACGATACCTCTCAAAATGAAGTCCATCATGGTCTCTAAGTCTTGCTCGTCTCCTTTAATGGAATCCGTCCGGGCGTAGGAAATCGATTGGAACAGCTTGAAAAGGAAGTAGGATACGGCGCGGGTGTCCAGGGGCCGTATTTCACCCTTGGCAATCCCTTGTTCCAGGATCCTGGCAATGATCTCGACAATACCTTCTTCGACCTGCCGGCGATATCTTTCCTTGAGAAAAGGTGCGTACAACCCATCTGTGTCTTTTAGAACCTGCACCCAGAAGGATTCCTGACGAAAATAATTTGCAGCCACATGGAACAGCTGGATAATTTTTTCCAAGGGATCGTCAATATGGGCAACTTTATTAAGGAATATCTTTCTGACCTTCAATGTTTCCCGAATGAACAGGGACACAAACAACTCGTCCTTGCTCCGGAAAATCTCATAAACCGTCTTTTTTGAAACTCCGGCGTCACTGGAAATTTCATCCATGGTGGTTTTTTTGACACCGAAGCGGTGAAATCTCCTCTTGGCCGCATCCAGAACCGCATCCTTTTTATCCTTCAAAAACTTACTCCGATCATAAACCATAATGTTAAATCGACCTGAAGGAATATATCAGGCTTTGGACTATATTTGAATCAAATTTTTCCGGGTAACCAGAGAGTCAGGCAGGGAAAGGCTATGACCAGGGCTAAAACGAAAAACATCATGATCAAGAAAGGCACAGAACCCCTGAAAATTTGCTCTACACTGACATCTTCTCCCAGAGTGGCCTTCATGGTATACACGACGATACCAAAGGGCGGCGTAATCAGGCCTGTTTCAATGGCCATAATGGAAATAATACCAAACCATATCGGACTATAGCCCATGGCCTTCACGACGGGCAGCATAATGGGTATGGTGATCAGAATAATGGAGGCGGAATCGAGGATGCCTCCCAGCAGTACCAGAATAAACATAAAGAAGAGGATAATGACCATGGGTGGCAGGGGCATAACCGAAAGAATGTCACACAATCGGTTGGGCAGGCCACTGATGGTGAGTGTACGGGAATACATATTGGCCGCCACCAGTATGAAAAGGATCCCGGTGGTCACATAACCTGTCTCCAAAAGGATGTTCCACAGGGTTTTACCGGTAAGACGACGTTTCCCCAGGGCCAAGAGTAAGGACCCAAAGGCTCCCACCGCCCCGGCCTCAGTTGGAGTAAAGTAGCCGGAATAGATGCCGCCAAGGACCACTACGATTAAAAGGACGATGGGAAGTGTCTTGGCCAGCATTAGGATGTGGGAGCTCTGATGGGTTTCTTGCCGCCCGTTGGCGCGGTCGACCTTTTTGACCAAATCGGGCCTGATTTTTACCATCAAGGAAATGCCGATCGAATAAACCAGGGCAAGGAGGATACCCGGCAGGATGCCGGCCGTAAAAAGGGCGCCAATGGACTCCTGCCCTACGATCCCAAAAAGAATAAGAAGGACGCTGGGAGGGATAAGCATGCCCAGGATAGAACTTCCCGCGATAGTCCCGAGGCTGAACTCCTTATCATAACCGTGGTGAAGCATGGGCTTAAGAGATACTTTGCTGAACACGGCTGCAGAGGCTATGCTTATACCTGTTATAGCGGCAAAGACTGCATTGGCCAAGACGGTGGCAATCGCCAGACCGCCAGCTCGCTTTCTAAGGAGAGTGGCCGCAGTATCATAAGCCTCTTCAGCAGCTCCCGATAGATTGGCCAGGAAACCCATGAGAACAAACATGGGCACCACGGAATAGACGTAATCGAAAACCCCGTGAAAGGCGGCTGAGCCCAACATCTGTATAGGCATAATCGGATCACCGACTATCAGCCACAAACCAATGAGACTCACCAGGGCCAAGGCGATGGCAATATGGATCCCAATAATCACACTGATAAGAATCAGGACAATGCTGATCAGCCCCACAACAAACGGATCCATGCTTCAGCCCCGAGTGGTGAAAAATAGATGTTTTGCTTCGTGAACCATATTCGACGCAAACTGGATGGCTGTAAGCACACTGCAAAGCAAAATCAGGGAGCGAAGATGGTAGGTGGGTACACGCAAGGCCCCGGCACCTTCATACTCCCCAACCTTCCAAGCCGCGAGCATGAGATCCCAGCTTGACCAGCAAAGAAGAATAAAGATAACCAAGCCACACATGTTGGCTGTCATGTTCAATGCAGCTTGGACCCGAGGCCCCGCTCTTGCAATGATGACCGTAGCTCGAATATGCTTGTTCATCCTCAAGGTCTTGGCGAGACCAAGGAAGAGCAAGGCTACCAGAGAGACTTTGGCCAGCTCAGGGGCCCCGGTCAAGGGATGGTTGAACAGCGTTCGACCAAAGACATCGCCAAGGATGATCATCATCAAGATGAAGACCAGAGCCGAACCGATAAGATGAAGACCGGTAATGAAACGGTCATAACTTTTTGCCAAGATTCTAAAGATCATGGGCCGAATCCTCTTTTGGCCCTTACCCGATCCCGGTCCGGGCTCAAGCCTTCTGCCAAGTCTTACCAGGAAAATGATTAGAGGTTCCCCTCTGCCTTCAATTCCTCCCACCAGGGAAGCGGGTGTTCAAAAGAGGGCTGGATTGGTTCCTGCCCGGCCTACAGGTGAAGTCTAAGGGGCCGTGCCCATCACCGGCCTTGTATCCTTACTCAACCTTCCAGCGCCTTGGAAAGACGTAGCCGGCCTTTTCCTGAAGCTCGATATATCTCTTAATCAATGGCGTGCCGGGCAGACCCTTGGCATCGGCCTCCTTAGCCTTTTGATTCGGAACATCAGGCAGGATTTGGGCCCATTTTTTCCGTTCCTCTTTAGGCAGGACGGCTACTTGTCCACCCATTTTGGTGAGGACTTTCCGTGCGACGATCGTTTCAGCTGTTACATCCTTAACACCCTGGTCAGCCAAGAGCTGTCCGCATTCGGTAATAATTTGACGCACACTGTCCGGCAGCCTTTTAAAGGTCTTAAGGTTAATGGTTAAAGCCACAGCCGGCGGTGCCCCCAGGTCAATAATGGTTACATAAGGGGCAACTTCCGGCCACTTAAGGCCTGCCATTATGGTTTCCAGGATGAGCCAGCCGTCGTACACGCCGGTTTTGAAAGAGGTATAGCCCTCCCCTATGGCCGATTGGACGGGTACCGCTCCGGTTGGTTTCAAGACGATCAGGTTGGGCCCGCCGGCGGCGATCTTTTTGCCCTTCAAATCATTGAGCGCCTTCACTGGGAAGGTCGTGATCATCTGATAGCTGGCCCCAGGTATGGTGCAAAGCATTTTCTGACCGTACTCCTTTTCGAAAACCTGGGACATCACAGGAAATTCGGTGAAAAGCCGATTGGTGATGTCCTTGACCATGCCCATATCGGAGCTGCTGAAGGGGACAAAATAACCGAAATTGTGTAGGAAAAGCTTGGCCGGCTCGAAGAGGTAAATCACATAGCCGATGTCCAGCAGACCCATTTGCACGGCCTCAAGGACCTCGCCGTCCTTGGCTACGGTGCCGCCATAGGCTTCCATCCATTTAATGCTGTAATTTGTCTCTTTTTCCACCCGCCGGGAAACCTCGGCAACGAAGATATCCCTGACTATTCCAAAGGCCTTGCCGGCCTGAATGGGTTTGGCCATACCTATCTTGAGCCGAATGGCCTTCTTTTCCTGAGCACCGGCTGTTGCCGGGGTGCTTAGGATTGAGATGAAAGAAACAAGGAGAAGAGAAATCAAACCAGTGTAAGTCCCTTTTCTCTTTAGCATCATTAAACCCCCTTTCTGGGCTATGATCATGATGATCGTGGTTGTTGGTTCCCTGCGCTTGGGTGCTCCATGATGAGCCCTTGCGGCTACGGCACCTATGAGCTATCTCCCCAGGTTTAGTTGTTAATGGACCTTTTCAATCTTTTTTAGTTGCAATATCTCACGCGCCTCCTCAGGGGTGGCCGGTTCAAGTCCGAATTCCCTTGCAATGTTGCAAACCATTTTGACCTGATCTGCACTGGATGTTGCCGCAATGCCTTTACCAGCGTACAAAGAATCCTCCAGCCCTACCCGGACGTTTGGAGCGCCCATGGCCATTGCTGTTGCGGCCAAAAGGATCTGCCACCGGCCTCCGGCGGCTACAGACCATGTGAACTCTGGACATCCGACGGACGTCAATTGTTCAGTCGCCTCTTCAAACATCAATAGAAGGTGTTTAACAGAGGGGTTCATCCACCCGACAATAGGCCCAAAGACAAACTGGAGATGGGGGGGTTTCTTCACCAGGCCTTCTTCAAGAAGCCAGCGTACGTATCTGACATGGCCCAGCTCATATAATTCAAATTCGGGTTTCACATCGAGTTTTAGAAAAGTATCCGCATAGGTCAAATCATCCGAAAAGGTCATGGGCATCCCAATGTTTTGCTTGGCATATTCAATCATTTTGGGTTCCCAGTCATACTTAAACTTATCCCGATAGCGGTCGGCAATTTGGAAGAGCCCAAGGTTAAAAGGGGCGGGATCAAAAGAGCACATTTCGGGTTTCAATTCGTGGACGACCTCAAGCTTCTCTTCCACTGTCTGGCCTGCACCGCCCCCGGTTGTAGGGAGTAAAATTATGTCACATTGCTTCTTTATCTTACTGCAAACCTCGCGAAACAAATCCAGGCTGGCGGTAGGCATGCCATTTTCGGGATTCCGGACATGAATGTGAGCAATCGCCGCTCCAGCCTGGTAGGCCCTCACGGCGTCTTCAGCAATTTCATCTGGGGTGATAGGCAGATAATCACTCATTGTTGGTATGTGGATGGAGCCAGTGACCGCCGCGGTAATAATGATCTTATCTTTCATTTTGGACATTGTAATCCTCCACTAAGTCACATAGATGATCATGGGAAACAAAGCCCCGTCCCAGAAGCCCTTCTCATCATTCTGATTCAGATTTTTACAAGATCTACAACAATTTCCTTAAACAATAGAGCGTGAGAGACATCCAGAAATAGATGTCTTCTGGATTCTAAAACCCCTAATGGCCCTTAATTCAGCTGCCGGTGGTAATCCCGGCAGGTTGATCAGGTATGCAGTCTTGACCCTCGCCGGGACAATCAATAACACAGAGCAACTCTACCGGCTCGTTGCCCAATACCGTGCCACGGTGGGGTTCATCTTCGTAAAAGATAACCGAGTCGCCAGGGCCCAATTCCACCTTTTTTCCCTCTCCATTCTCGAAGACCATCCGGCCCGAGAGAATAAAGGGGGACTGAACGTATTTATGGTTGTGAAAGGGAACTTTTTCCAAGGGCAGGCCCGGCTGCAAGGTGTATTTCCGTACGGCGTGGTTGTGGTGGTATTTGTCATCGCCTACCTCGTTGCTGAAAATCCATTGGATCACCATCATGTTATCCGGGAGTCCGAAAGGCTTGCCCACATCGATCTTTTCAACTTCTTCAATTTTTCTAGCGATCATGATTTACACCTCCTTAGATCAATTTGGTTAGATGCCCGTGACCACCAGGGACGGTTCATGGCCCGGGATGATAAAGCCGGGTTCGTTGCGGGAAGCCACGGCTTTGACTTTCTGTACACTGTCATAGAAATCATAGGCGTTATAAATGATTCCGTGGGGGATGGCGGGTCCAAAGACAGGGGGTGCCACCGGGATAGGATGTGCTTTCCCTTCCATATCAATGATTTCCGGGGCGCCCGGGAACGTCATGAAGTTGACCAGGCAGAGGTCACCGACGAGGACGACTACTCCCTTTGGGGTGTTAACGGCCACTGATTGGCTGCCCAAGGTATGGCCTGGGGTTTTTAGGAGCCTTATGCCTTCTACCAGTTCAAGGTCGCCCTCAACCACCAAGCGTTCCATCTTGGATATTTCTTGAATAACGTCCGGGTCGTAGTCGCGTCGAATCTGTTGAACGGGCAGGGGAGCAAGAAGATTGAGCCATTCGTCTTTCTGGTATATCAAAACGGCCTGAGTAAAAAGCTGGCAATTGGCCGCATGGTCATTATGGAGATGGGTGTAGATGAGGGTATCAATGTCCTCTGGTTTCAAACCTTCATTCGCCAGGGACTTGATCAGGAACTCACTTCCGCCTTCAGCGGGCAACGCTCCCCAGGCCTTACCGTCAATGATAAATTTCTCGGAAATGCCGCTATCCACGAGGATGTTAGTCTCCCCGTCTTGGAGCAAGAATCCCAGATAGGGTGCAACCAGAGACAACTCCTCGGGCAAGGGCGGCATACCAAAGGGCCAGAACATGGACAAAGGGGCTGTGATTTTACCGAGATAAAGGACCTTAATTTCCCACGTTTTCATCTTGACCTCCTTTGGGTGGGGGGACAGCCGACGGCGGTCCCTGGGAAAGGGTTTGGAACAACGAAGAAACTAATTCAGTTTTTTAGTTTACTCTTTTGATGTTGTCAATAACTTTTTTGGGGAATATGATTTTTTTTGAGACTTGCTTTTAGCACCAGCAGATTGAATAATCTCCCCCAGTCGCAGAGATCCATAATTGGGCTACTTTTGGCAAGGCACTTCTTGATTGAAGGGGTTTTACCTTAGAGAGAGAAAGGTTTGATTATGGAAAGACTTCTTGAGAAAACGGCCTTTGCCGCAGGAATAACCGCTGTGATTTACCTTATTCTCTTTTTGCTCTTTGATAAGCGCATTGATTTGTGGGTTCATCATACATGGGCGAATACCCGGGTTTTTGGGTTAGCCACGTCTATTTCCTATGCGGCTACGGGGCCGTTCATCAAGCTTGCCATAGCTATTTGCTTGATCCTGATCGTGGCCGTCGATCCCGGTATGGAACGTCGGTGGACCAGAGGTCTTCTCTATATCTGTGTGAGTTGTTCTATGGCGATTATCCTGGGTGAAGGATTGAAATACCTGCTTGGTCGGCATCGCCCGATCATGTTGCTTGAGCATGAACAATACGGATTGAAATTTTTCTCATCGGAGTGGGCCGTGAATTCCAGCCCGTCAGGACATACATTAAGGGCCTTTTCTATATTAACGGCCCTCTCACTGCTCTTCAGGCGGTTTACCCCGTTATTTATTTTCATGGCTTTGCTGGTTGGGGCAAGCCGGGTATTTGTAACAGCCCATTATCCCAGCGATGTGGTTTTTGGGGCCTTCATAGGTATATTCTCAGCGATTTGGACGTCTCACTATTTTTTCGGCCCAGGGAATAAGCGGAGTAAGTGATTCTGTCAGGAAATGGGGAACTCGAACGTCCCTTTTTATCCAAGACCCGCCCTGTCGGAAAATTCAAAGATCAAGTTCTGATCATCTTCCCAAAGGAAATGACTAGGTGAAAAGGCAAATGTTTGCATCTTTTGCATATTTTAAAAATTCCTCGGCGGTCCAGACCTTTACTCCATCGGCAAGCTTACTTTCATCGATTTCCATCATGTCCACGGTCATCTTGCATGCAATCAGCTCGACGCCCTCCAACTGGGCCATCTCCTGGAGTTCGGCCAGGCTGGGTATGTTCGCCTTGTCAATCTTCTTTTTCATCATTCCGGTGGCGATGTAACTCATTCCAGGGATAGCGCCCATGACACCGGGCGGGAAGAATTTGGCCCTGTCAGCACCTCCTTTCATAACCATATTCAGCCCCATAAATGAATAGAAGATTTTGCTTTCCATGCCTTGGCGGGCGGCGTTAATCCCCAAGACCAAAGAGGGATACGCGCCATCGATGGTATCTTTCACACAGATAAAAGCCGCTTTTCCCCTTTTTTCGTTCATGTTGCCCTCCTTGCAAATTGGTTTTGGTTTTTATGTGAAGGGGTCGGAAAATCATTCTGTTTGGCACTCAAGAGCCCTTATTCAACCCATTAACAGTGGGTTTAAGGAGCACCCGGCTTTTTTACCCCCTCTCGGACAGGTGATTTTCCAACATTGACATTCTTTCCCTTATAAGGCAGAAGAAATTTATACTACAATAATTACTTGGACCTTACACCTCTAAAATGGGATAGCCCTGTGGAGGGAAGCCGCCCTTTTTTTGTTATAAGGAGCTTTGACATGGACTATAGTGCAGAGGCACTCAGGCAAAAGGTGCTGGACATTCATCCGGAAATCGAAAAGGGGGTATTGGATGCGGATTCGTGCATGGCCGGCGGCTTTTGTGTGTGCCTCTGGGGGTTCATCAGTACCTGAAAGACCTGGAATAGGGCTTCGCCTGTGATCAGCTTCTGTGGAAACAGCGGGTCATTACCGGAATGAAACCCGGTGATCGATTGTTTATAGATAAATCCGGGTCCTTTCACAACTTAAGGGGCGGGCTTTAATATGAGGGGATATAGACATGACCGAACCTGTATTGCTTATTGAAAAGGATGACGGGACCGCCCTTGTGACGCTGAACCGCCCGGCCTCCATGAATGCGCTCTCAACCGAATTAAGAAATGCCATTAAAAAGACATTTGAGGATTTAAGGCATGACCATGCCGTTCATGTGGTCATATTGACCGGGGCCGGCCGGGCCTTTTGCGCGGGGCTCGATCTCAAGGAATTGGGGGACGAAAAAGGCGCCATCCACAGCATTGCCGAAGAGCGTAAAAGGGAGGCCAATCTCTGTACGCCCTTGAATCAATTGGGCAAGCCGGTGATCGGGGCCATCAACGGTCCGGCCATTACCGGTGGTTTTGAAATGGCCTTGGCCTGCGATATTCTGGTGGCCTCCACCGAGGCCTATTTTGCCGACACCCATGCCAGGGTGGGCATTATTCCGGGGTCCGGGCTCAGTCAGAAGCTCTCCCGGCTCATCGGTATCTACCGGGCCAAGGAGGTCTCTCTCACGGGGAATTTTGTTTCTGCAACGCAGGCCCTTGAATGGGGGCTGGTAAACCGCCTGGTCCCGCCTGAAGAACTCCTGACCACATGCCGGGCCCTGGCCGCCGACATCCTTTCGTGCCCCCAGGACATGGTTCAAAAATATAAAAAGCTCATAGATGACGGCTTTGAGATGACCCTCGCCCAAGGTCTTGACCTGGAGCGAAAGACCAATTACGAGCATTTTCAGACTGTGAAACCCACGACCATCTCCAAGCGAAGAGAGCAAATCGTGAAGCGGGGGCGAAAACAGAAAGGGTAGGCCCGCTCACGGGGTGGTTTCGCACCACCGGCGGGCATGGCACCAGGGGCTTTCGTCCCCTTCAAAGATTCAGGGTGTATACATCAGGGTAAAGAAACCTATTTCTTTTTACCGTATATGTCGATACGGGCAAAGGCATAATCGCCGTTGTGATTAATGATTGAAATACCGTCAAAGGGGTCTTGAAACGTCCGGTCAAGGGTTTCAATGATCGTCTTTCCATCGATGGCCACAACCATTTTCCCGTCCGAATATCGCAGCCACCGAATGACATGGTCCCGGCCGTCGCTCAACAATGAGCCCGACTTGGAGACATGGATGACCGAAGAACCCCGGTAAGTTTGACGGGCCAATTCGATCGTGGGAGTCGGGCCTCCCACATAGCTCAGAAGATAGCCTTCATTCCTTTGCCTGCCCGTGTAAGGCGTGATATCGAGGCTTGCTCCATTGCCGGCACTCAGCATCTGTAATTCAATATCCATGCAAAATGCATTGCTGATGGTGACCGCCGAGTAGATTTCGGCCATTTCGGGCTGAGGCGCGCTGCCGGGCTCGTCGCCTTTCTCCTTCACGAATTCCTTTAAGATACTCTTGAAGATGCGGGGCCCGGCATCTTCCTGTTCACCGGTGCCCGCGGAGCCCCTTTCTTTTCGGGGTGCACTGAACCGAGTAATCAATACATGGCTGGAATCCACCCAGAAATCCCCGGAGGCAGGGCTCCACATGGGATTTGAGGTGAAATCACCGTCGGTGAAGTCGTCGTGAAAGAGCCGATCGGGCCAGGGCCAGTCGTATTTTCGGATCAAGCCTTTCAGCTCTGCCAGAAACCGTGCATCAGCCCTTCTCTGCTGTTCTCCCTTCTTGACAATTTTCTTGAGCTCGCTGATCACTTCTTGCGTTTGTCCTTCCGGGGCGGCCGCGGACCCTGCGGCATGATCGGTCGCCGGAGTGCCGGATAACTTACCGGCGGATTTAGTCTTTTTAAGCTTTTCATGCTTTGCGGCCTGGAGGTGATTTAAAAGGGCCTGGGAAGGTTCTCCGTTAACAGTCAGGCCGGCCTGCCTCTGATAGTCCCCTATGGCGTTCCGGGTCTTGGCGCCCATCATCCCATCCGCCGGTCCGGGGTCGTAGCCCAGGGCCGCCAGGTTTTCTTGAACCGCCCGAATGAGCTCGTTTTTTGTGAGACCCGTGGTTTCGGAAGTTTCCGCTTCCCTGGGCTTCCATCGGCGAGCAAGGTTCTGGGCGGCAGAGATTTGTTCAGGGGTCATGACCTCCTCGATCTTTTCTCGGGCCTTGGCTGCTCGGTCATTTCCCCGAGCCGCCGAAAGATTGAACCATGCATGGGCCAGGGTGTAATCTTCAGGGACACCTTCTCCGGAAGCATACATATAACCCATCATGAATTGCGCGTCGGCATTTCCCTGGTGGGCCAGGACCTTAAACTCCTTGAAGGCGGTATGATAGTCCTTGTCTTTGTATGCATCCATCCCCGCGTTAAAGTCCGCGTAGGCAGTGGTGGTGAACCCTATGAACATGGCTAAAACGGCGATAAAGCGCATCATTGCTGACCTCCTAATGGCTAAAATTCATAAAAGATGTGAGATTCGGTGAAACAAACCCCGTTCTTGTATGAAAAGCAGGAAGAACAAGCCGTAAAAGAGTTGCGGAATATTGCGGGCACAGGCTATAAGGTATAGATTAGTAAAACACAGGCTCAACCAAAATACCATAAAATTGCAGTGACGCGATTTTTCCTTTTTAATCCGGACGCCTCCATGGGTGGCTTTGTATTGAAAAGGGGGGAAACGGGGGAAGTCCCATGAGCATGGAACAGCTGGATAAGGCACTGATGGCCACCGTGAGCGGCGGTAACCGCCCCGACACAACGGCCCGATTGATGGGAGTGCTGGCAAAACACGGCATTTCTGTGAGGGACATCCGGCAGTCCGCCTTACAAAACCGTTTCTGGCAGGCCTTTGTCTTGGACAAGGGGGAATTGGAGGACGCATCCGACCATGTCATCAAGGACTTGCTGATGGAAGTCAATGATCTGGGCCTGTCCATAGACCTTCAATTGGTTTCCCCCGGCGAGGTGGGAAAGGATCTTCATCCAGGGTGGTATGTGTTTACCCTTTTCGGGGACACCCAAGCCCTGGCCGAACTCTCCCGTGTTCTTGCGGAGGAGGGAGGGAATATCAACAGTATTTCAACGGCCTTTCACCACGGCATCCGTTCCACGGAGATGGTGGTGGACCTGGGGGCGGCCTCCCATATTCACCGGGCGAAAGAGCGGATTATGGCCCGGAGCCGTGATCTTGGTGTGGATATGGGGGTTCAGACCATGACGGCCTACAGGAAAAACAAGCGGCTGGTCTTTTTCGATGTGGACAGCACCCTTGTGGATATGGAGATCATCGACGAGATGGCCAGGGAGGCGGGCACCTTCTCCGAGGTGTCCCGGGTCACGGCAAGGGCCATGCGGGGGGAATTTGATTTTGAAGAGTCCCTCATCCAGCGGGTCGCCCTGGTCAAAGGCCTGACCCTGGACCAACTGGCGGGGATCCGGGACCGTATGCAGCTTTCAGACGGGGTAGAGGAGTTGGTGACCACCTTGAAGTGGCTCGGGTTCAAGCTGGGCCTCATCAGCGGGGGGTTCGACTTTTTTACGGATCACCTCAAAGAGCGGCTCGGCTTTGATGTGGCGGTGGCCAACGGCCTGGAAATCGCCAAAGGCCGTCTCACGGGCAGGCTCCGGGGAGACGTGGTGGATGCGGCCATGAAGGCCAGAATCGTCAATCAGACCGCCTGCGATTTGAACATCCGCCTGGATCAAACGGTGGTCATAGGGGATGGTGCCAACGACGCCCTCATGCTCGGGCAGGCCGGACTGGGGATAGCCTATAACGCCAAGAAGACCCTGGACCGGGTTGCCAATGCGGCCCTGGGAAAGCGTCATATGCTGCACATCCTTCACCTGCTGGGCATTACTGAGGAAGACATTTCCGAGGCCTGTCAATGCAAATCAGAGGATACTGCAACCTAAGGGTTTGAGTACCTGGACAAGGAAATCCGAGGCTGGAGCAGCGTCCATTTGTATGTCGCAACCAAGGTGGAGCGGAACCCCGGCAGGAATCTGGATGGGCGAAAAGGGGGCGCTACAAACGGTTTAGGATGGTAGAAAGGGGAATCCTATGAGGGTGTTGGTGGTTTACTATTCCATGTACGGGCATGTATACAGACTGGCGGAGGCCGCCGCTCAGGGGGCGCGTTCAGTGACGGGGGTGGAAGCCGTGCTCCGTAGGGTCCCCGAGACCCTGCCCCGAGATGTGCTTGAAAAAATGGGTGCCCTGGAAGCTCAAGACCGGCAGGGTCATGTGCCTGCGTGCACCGTGGATGAATTGGGAGAAGGGGATGCAGTTCTTTTTGGAACTCCCACCCGTTTTGGGAATATGTGCGGACAGATGCGGCAATTTCTTGATGCCACAGGACAACTGTGGGCGAAGGGGGCCTTGGTGGGAAAGGTGGGAAGTGTCATCACCAGTTCCAACACCCAGCACGGCGGACAGGAGTCAACCATTTTGAGCTTCCATACAACCCTGCTTCATCATGGGATGATCATTGTGGGGCTCCCTTATTCGTTTCAGGGGCAAACGACTATGGATGAAATCAGTGGGTGCTCGCCATACGGGGCCTCCACCATCGCCGGGGCCGACGGCAGTCGATGGCCCAGCGCCAATGAACTGGACGGCGCCCGGTACCAGGGTGAGCATGTGGCCAGGATTTCGAAGAGACTTCACAGGGAATAAAGGCACGCAGTGCTTCTAAAAGGGAGGGAAAAGGATTTGCTGGGTCAAAGAGTACGGGTTTTATAGTGTGAGATATTAACTACATTGACCAAAGGAGATAAGAATGGCTGATCGATTAAAGGACAGGGTTGCCATTGTGGTGGGAGCCGGTTCTGTGGGACCGGGGTGGGGTAACGGGAAGGCCACGGCCGTCCTCTTCGCCCGTGAGGGGGCAAAGGTCTTTGCCGTGGATCTTCAACTTGCCGCTGTGGAGGAGACCAAAGGCATTATCGATAAGGAAGGAGGTGAGTGCAGCGTATACCAGGCCGATGTTTCCAAAGAAGACCAGGTCAAGGGCCTGGTGGACCAGTGTATCGATACCTATGGCCGGATCGATATCCTCCACAACAACGTGGGCATTGTGGAGGTGGGCGGACCCGTGGATGCCTCCAAGGAAAGCTGGGATCGGGTTGTGGCGGTCAACCTGACAAGCCAGTATCTGACCTGTAAATATGTCCTGCCCCACATGGAAAAGCAAGGCAAGGGAGCCATCGTCAATATCGCCTCCATTGCCGGTATCCGTTATACAGGGGTGCCCTATGTCTCTTACAGCGCCACAAAGGCGGGGAGTTTGGGACTCACCAGAAGCGTGGCCCTGGAGTATGCCAAGAGGGGTATCCGCTGCAATGCCATCCTGCCAGGCCTTTTGAATACGCCCATGATTGTGGAACCCCTCAAAGAGGCCTACGCAGGAGGGGACGTGGACCAGATGCTGCGTATTCGCGATGAACAGTGCCCCATGGGAAAGATGGGGGATGCCTGGGACGTGGCCTACGCGGCCCTCTATTTGGCCTCGGATGAGGCCAAATATGTGACCGGTGCCAATCTGGTGGTGGACGGCGGTATCACGTGTAAGTTTGCTTAGCCCAGGGCATGCTCCTTAAAAAGGCACGGCGACCTATCGCACGGCGTAGGCATGGGGCTCCCCCATGATCCCGTCCATGATAAAGGGCGAACACTGCAGGGTGAAGTCGATCAAGGCCTCAAGCTTGAACCGGGCGCGGCCGGAATCTATGGAATCAGCGGCCCGTTCCATACCCTCCTTAAAATCCGCGTCCAGCCCTGCGGCCACAAAGGCGGCGGCTGCGTTGAGAAGGACCATGTCTCTTCTGGGACCCCGGACCCGCTCCAGTATCTCCCGGATGACTGCGGCGTTGGCGGCCGCGGACCCCCCCCTTATGGCCTCGGGGGCCGCCCTTTGGAGACCGTAATCCTCGGGTTCCATGGAATAGGTGCGGATTTTCCCGGCCTTTAAGTGGGAGATCCTGGTGGGGCCGCAGATACTGATTTCATCAAAGGTCCCTTCTCCGCAGACCACAAAGGCCTCTTTGGTGCCAAGGCGCTTAAAGACATGGGCCATTTTCTCTGTCAGCCCTGGATCATAGACACCCATTACCTGGACCGTGGCCCCGGCCGGGTTGGCCAGAGGCCCCAGGAGGTTGAAGAGGGTGCGGATGCCTATCTCCCGCCTTGGTGCGGCGGCGTGCTTCATGGCTCCGTGGAAGAGAGGGGCGTAGAGGAACCCTATGCCTATCTCCCGGAGGCAGCGTTCCACGTCCGAGGAGGTGATGTCCAGGTTGACCCCGAGGCGTTCCAGCACGTCCGCGCTCCCACAGTGGCTAGAAACGGCCCGTTTCCCGTGTTTGGCCACCTTGACCCCGGCCCCTGCGGCTACAAAGGCGGTGGCCGTGGACACGTTGAAGGTGTTGGTGCCGTCTCCGCCTGTCCCGCAGGTGTCCAGGATGGTTTCTTCTTCCACGTTGATTTCGTCCCGGTCAATGTTGAGGAGATGATTGTTGAGATGAATCCTTGTACCCTTGCGCCGCATGACCTTGGCGGCGCCCACGATCTCGTCTACGGTTTCCCCCTTGATTCTCAGGGCTGTTAGAAATGCGCTGGTTTGGGCTGCCGTGGCCCTGCCCGTCAAGATCTCCTCCATCACCTCCGCTGCTTCTTGCTCTGAGAGATCATGCCCTTTGACCACTTTTGAAATCGCCTCTTTGATCATGATTCAAACCTCCTGCTCGTTGATTTTTGAGTAAGCCTTTCTTTGCCCTGTGCAAAGGCTTTTACCAAACAAAAAAGGCCGCAAGACATGTTGTCCCACGGCCTTCTTATTGAAATAAAAAAGCCGTGGGGTCTAGAGGAGATGACCCCACGGCTTTAAATGAACAGGTCCTTATTCCGGTGGGTCGACCCCCTCAAAAGAGCGGGGCCACCACCAGCGTCGCAACAGACCTGAAATATTTTTAACGAGATAGTTCATCATAAATCCTTTCTAAGGGAGAGTTCCAGGGATGTCAACAAAAAAAGGGCGTCAAAGAAAAAGGGTATCATTTAGCTCTATGAAACTGGGAGCCGCCCCGAAGGGGGGGGAAAGAGCCGAGCGAAGCGAAGGCAAAGAAACCGGGAACCCGCCCCGAAGGGGTGGGCCTGCGCCGAGCGAAGCGAAGGCAAAGAAAAGACGAAGCCTTCCCGCCAGTCACACCAGAAAGGAGGTCATGATCCTCAAAAGCACTGGAAATACCTAAAGTGTTACGAAAAAGGGGTGTTCCGGGAAGCCTTACCCGGGGTTTGACATTTCTCCATCTTCCATTAATATAATGAGAAAAAGGCATTACGCGTAGGAACGGGTCTGGACCCGCCTGCCCATGGGGGTCAGCCCCGGCCTGTGGTCCTGATCAAAAGCAGAGGCGGTGTCATCCATGGCGGAAGATTACTATAAGATACTGGGGGTGTCCAAAGACGCCTCCCAAGAGGACATTAAGAAGGCCTACCGAAAACTTGCCAGGAAATGGCACCCGGATATTAATCCGGGAAATAAGGAGGGGGAACAGAAGTTCAAAGATATCTCAAGGGCCTACCAGGTCCTCGGGGATAAAGAGAAGCGGAAGCTCTACGACGAATTTGGAGAGGAGGGTCTCCAGGCCGGATTTGATGCGGAAAAGGCAAGGGAGTACAAAAAGTGGGAGTCTTTCGGGGGGGGGGCGGGTGCCGGCCCAGGGGGGCAGCCCTTTGGCCGATATCAGGACTATGAAGATATCTTCGGGGACCTCTTTGGCTTTGCGGGGCGCGGGAGGGGCGGTTTTAGCCGCACCGCGCCTTCGCGGGGACGGGACATGGAGCACGAAATGACCATTGATTTGCTCTCTGCCCTGAGAGGTTTTGATACTGAACTTTCCATGCAGAAGACCAAGGCCTGCCCCGGGTGCCACGGGACAGGCCAGGCCCCGGGCTCAACCATGACCACCTGCCCCACCTGCGGGGGGTCGGGCAGGCTCAACATTGCAGAAGGTCCCATGCAGTTTACAAAGGCCTGTCCCCAATGTCAGGGACACGGGAAGATCGGACAACCCTGCCCCCAGTGCGGCGGCTCAGGGCAGGTGATGGGTACAGAGCGGATCAAGGTCACCATCCCCCGAGGGGTGAAAGAGGGCTCCAAGGTTCGGGTGGCGGGAAAGGGCGAACCCGGGCTGAACGGCGGGCAACCGGGTGACCTGTATTTGGTCATCCATGTGCAGTCCCACCCCTTCTTGAAAAGGGAGGGGGATAATTTGTATATGGATGTGCCCATAACGGTGCACGAGGCTTTGGCGGGGGAAAGTATCACCATCCCTACTATAGAGGGGCAAGTCAATGTGAAGGTCCCCCCAAAGAGCCAGAGCGGTCAAACATTGCGACTGAAGGGCAAGGGCGCTTACAGCCCCAAGACAAAAAAGCGGGGAGATCTTATGATCCGGCTGGTGGTCAAGGTCCCCCGCACCGACGACGAGGAAGTCCTCCGGGCGGCGGAAAATATGGACCGATTCTATCAGGAGGATGTGAGGAAGACCATAAGGTTTTAGGCCGACATGCCTCTCCCGGTGAAAGGCATGCGGGCGGTCAAGAGAGACTCTTTATTCGGTCCACCGGGCCGACGGTTTCAAGGATGCGCACCCCGTATTTCTCGTTTTCCACAACCACCTCTCCGCTTGCGATAAGTTTTTGATTAACCAGAATATCCACGGGCTCCCCTGCGAGGTTCGGGAACTGGATCACCGAGCCTTGCCCGACCTCAAGCATTTCATGGATGCTCTTTCTGGTCCGGCCCAATTCCACCGTCACTTCAAGGGGGATGCCCAGAATCATCTGGAGGTTGTGCTCATTGAGATCCATGCCAGAAGGCGGCTCCTGGGGTTCCTGTGCTGGCTCTTTCCCTGGCTCGGCCGGAGGTTCTTCTGGCACATCCTGGACGGTTTCTTTGGAGGCGATCATGGCATCAATGGCCCTCTGGGGATCCAAGGCCCCGTTTTTATATCGGCTCGTGGCGTCCGCCTCCCCGTTGTTCTCCTCCTGGGACGGGTCCAGGGCCTTAAGCCCGATTTCTATAAAAAGGATCTCCTCGTCATGGCGAAAGCCCAGCCGTTCGTACCGGGTCATTTTTTGGGATTCGATGCGGAAGTCGGATCCAGAGGTGAAGGAAGGCGTAGATAGATCGCATATGAGGCCCGCATCGGAGAATTCCGATTTAAGACCCCCGCCCACGATATTGCAGATTTCGCCGATCACGTCTTTGACGGACTCCTCGCCCTGGACCTCCTCCTTGTCCATGTCCATCATTCCGGCGGTAACGGCGCGGGAAAAATCATCGCTCACGTAAAGGTTCATCTCTCCCATGAGGGGGCCCACAAAACCGACTGAGCCTACAATCCGCTCTCCCTCAAGGCCGGACTTCATTTCCTCCTCGTATGCGGCCAGTTCCATGCCAAGCATGGTATCGAAGACCTCTGTAACGGCCCGGGTGACCGCGGAAGTGATGTCAAAATTGCGGAGGTCTTCCACGTTGACGGGCTGGAGCTCTTTAGACCCGGAGGATCCCTCGCCAATGGTGACCTCCCCTTCGCTGATCCTCACCCCGACCTCAACAATGACAACATCCTCTTCGCACTGAAAGACAAACCGTTCATGCCTCTCTGTGTTCAAGGATTCCCGCTTGAAATCGGTTCCTGAGGTAAAGGAAGGGGGAGAGAGTTCACAGGCAAGGCCGGAATCACAGAAATTGGACTTCAAGTTCCCTCCCACAATATTGCACACCTCGCTGATAACGTCCTTAACATCCTCTGTGCCGTCTACCGCCTCAATGTCCGTGTCAAGCATGCACCCGGCCATGCGCCGTGAAAAGTCCTCGGTGACCTGGATATTGATTGATCCCATAACCTTTCCAGCCAGGTTGACCGAGCCAACAATACGTTCCACATCGGAAATAGAGCGGGAATCATCATCCGAGAGCTGGAGCTGCATGGAAAGCATCATGTCAAAGACGTCAATAAGGGCGTCAGTCACACAGGATGCAATGTCGAAGTGTTTAATATCTGTCATTTATTTTATGCTCCTCATCAGAGATGAACGGCTTGTTCCCTATGCACCGTTTCAGCCGGAGAAACAGGGCTTATTGAGATGATCCGGTTTCGCCGTCAGAATAAGGGATGGGTACAGCACTGCCTGGAGAATACTTACGGAAGAAACCGTTCATCCCTGGCATCTCAACGATATCCCCCGCCTTTTTCCTGAAATCAATGACCTTGGCACCCCTCGACCGGGGCAGGGTATGCTTACGGAGGTGGTACACATTGTCGCCATGCGAGGATTTGGGAATCCTGTGAATTTCTTGGAACATCTTGTTGTATTCCTCGTCCATGGTTTCCCGTTCAGAAAGACAGTAAGTATCTGTGGCCGCTTCACAGGCGAGACGCTTCATGCGAACCAGATGTTCATCAATATCCGAGGCTTGCCCCTGTAATGTCGCCGGGGAAGATGAAAGGCCCACGGGCTTGCCAAAACCCCCGTTCAAGATGCTCGTGTCAAGACTTTCGCCAGGGGGAAGGACCTTCAGAGGTTTCTGACCCGCCTCGTAAAGGGAGACGGCATCAGAGGATAAGCGATTTACAGACCGATGCAAGAGACCGTAGGCCAGATTGAGTTGACTTGCCCTCGGAGAGGCAAAGGATTCCTGTCCCAACTTCAACGCCATAATAAACCCTCCTTGCTTTGTTCGGCTCATTGTTGGATTTCCTCCCCTTAAAGAGGGGATATGTCATGAGTGACCTCGAGCAAATAGTATGCCAGAGCGGCTTTTGCGGCGGATAACAGGCGGGACAAGGGTTGAAAGAAGTTTCAGTGATCTGTTGAGAGGGCAAAAGTTGCCTGAAAGAGGAAGGATTTTCCCCTCGTCAAAAAAACGCCCCCTTTCAGGGAATAAACCCTCAAGTCTTCCAAGGGTTCTGCCGATAGGGAGTTTAGGATTCAAGGGCACTTTTTGGGTCTTTTGTGACAATAGACCAGGGGCAGGTGGGGCCATTCAAAGGGCAAGATCTGACATCAGAAAAGGGTGGGATTCCGCTTTAGGGCATGATTGGCCTTACTTGCTGTATGGCAAGGGTCGGTCTGGACGGAGAATGTTTATGGATTCCATTAAGCAAGACATCAGTCACTGGTTGAATATAGAGCAGAACTGCCTCAACGAGATTGAACTGGAGGATGTCCAGTTCACCCCGTTTACACGGGCAAACCTAGATAAAACCGTCACTCAAATGCTGTCATTTAATGACCTTGGCACTCCTTTTGCTAGTCAAACCTTCTCACAGATAGAGGGAATCCCCTGTAAAGGATTCTGGATAGAAAACACCAAGGAACTGGTCCTCTACTTGTGGCTGGGGAATCAGCCCCGGGCCATCATTATCCCCCAGGACGGTTGGATGGTGAAAGAGGACATTATGGTGCACTAAGGCCCCCGGATTTTGGGGCTTCCCGACTGACAGTAAAGGGCCAGGTTTACCCCGTTATTGCATAAAAGGCGCTTAAGTATTCTTCATTCTGCCTTTTATGGCTTCAAAGGCCACTTTTAACGCTTTAAATTTGGAATGCACCAATAGTGAAATCCACACCCTGGATGTAAAATAGAATAAGTTTCTGTTATTGCTGTGTTTATATGTGTAAGAACTGAATGCGTTTGCAATAACGGGGTTTATTA
>Ga0180432_10003996_pt1 | contig 20628 bp, 22 predicted proteins | sample SS_ome_10_FD_132414 | JGI IMG/M metagenome (GOLD analysis project Ga0180432, IMG submission 132414) | Hypersaline lake sediment archaeal communities from the Salton Sea, California, USA - SS_1_MS_2 metaG | ecosystem: Environmental > Aquatic > Non-marine Saline and Alkaline > Hypersaline >...
GAATCCGGGCGAGCCCCCCCGGCTTCAGGTCGAACTCGTGGTTTCCCAGCGTCAGAACATCATACCCCATGTCATGCATCAATGTCAGCTCCACCGCCTCTTCCCGGGCGATCATGTGAAAAAGGGATCCCATCATAAAGTCGCCGGCATCGATGAGCAAGACCGGATTGTCCCGGCGTCCCCGCTCCTCTTCGATAACCGTCGCAACACGAGCGAATCCCCCTATCGTATCGTCGTCCAGCAGGCCGTCGGGGGTATAGTCGCTGTTGGGACTCAATCCCATGAGCTGAGAATGCATATCGTTCGTATGAATGATCGTGAGCGTCTCTTCCGCCCCAAAAATTGAAAATGCACAGCAGAACAGCACCGCCATGCACACAATGATCGTACGTACTTGTTTCATAACATCACACTCCTCAAAATAGCATGGCAGCAACGCCGATTTTATAGCACATCGACGAGAGCATACAGTTGGACCGCTCACGCCGGGTGATAGACAGACACGCCCCTTTACTCCGTGTCAGTCACGAGCCGTATGTACCCTCGAAGACGTGCGGTGCATGGCCCAGTAGGCTCCCAGGGCTGACCCGACCCCATCCAGGACCATATCGATGGGGTCACACTCACGAAGGGGGACATACAGCTGATGTATTTCGTCACTTATACCATACAGCGTCGAAAGAATACACACAAATATAAAAACTCTGCCGGTGGGGGTTTTGGGGCACTGCGCCCGCATGGCGGAGAAGAGGAGAAAGGAAAGTATCAGGTATTCGATGAGGTGCAGCAGCTTGTCGACGCCCGGGGGGCCGGTATCGACATCACTGCCCGGAATTGACGAGGCGAGAAAAATGAGGACGCAATACGACGAGACTCCGATCCATAAAACAACGCGTTTTTTCAATATCGTATCCGTTCCTCATATACAGCAGGACTTTGCAATCCATCTACATTTTGTACTTGCCGAAATCATCCGGGTCCAGGTTTTCCAGGACCTCCGCCCACTTCTTCTTCGCCTCTTCGCTGTGCAGGTCTTCCGGCTTCGTCAGGTCGAGCTTTCTGGAGCGCTCGATCACGGACTCTTCCATGTAGATCTTCGCACTCGTTCTCAATGCGATGGCGATTGCGTCGCTGGGCCGGGAATCGATTTCATAGTTACGTCCATCGGCGACCATGTAGATCGTGGCGTAATAGGTGTTGTCCTTGAGATCGTCCACCACGATTCTCTCAATGACGATATTCATCGTCTCCATGATGTTCTTGAGTAGATCGTGGGTCATGGGACGGGAAAACTCGATCTCCTCCAGCACCGTGGCGATGGCGCTGGCCTCCAGCAAACCGATCCAGATCGGTACGGAGTTTTTCCCCTCCACCTCCTTGAGTATGACGATCGGTACACTGGACAACGGATCGATGGCCAGTCCGCTGATCTCCATTTCCTTGGGCATTACATGCTCCTTATCGAATGGTTGTGTATCGCTTCTCCCAAAAGGGAATTATTGCGCGCTTCGATAATTTTAACCGGTATGAGGGTACCGATATCCTCATGACGTCCGGTGAAGTTTACGACCTTGTTGTGCACGGACCTCCCGGTGATGACTGCGGGGTCTCTGAGGCTTGTCCCCGTGGCGAGAACCTCCTTGACCGTATCCACGTGAAGCCGGTTGGTACACAGGGTGTGCTCCCTCTGAAGCTCCTGGAGAATCGCAAGCCTCCGGGATTTCTCTTCGTCGTCGACGGCATCCGTCAGAGATGCGGCCTTTGTACCGGGCCTGGGGGAAAATTTGAATGAATAGGCCCCATCAAATCTCACCCGCTCCATGACATCGAGGGTTTCTTCAAACTCGTCGACGGTTTCGCCGGGGAAACCGACGATGATATCCGTAGTGACGGCGAGATCGTCTCTCGCGTCCCTGAGGGCATCGATGATTTCAAGATATCCTTCCTTCGTGTACTTCCTGTTCATGGCCGCCAACACCCGGGAGGATCCTGCCTGGAGCGGAAGGTGAACGTGTGAACAGAGCACAGGGATCGTCCTGAACGCATCGAACAGCCGATCAGATAAATCCTTCGGATGGGACGTGGTGAAGCGAAGACGCCCGACGCCCGGTATCTCGGCGACACGTTCGAGAAGCTCCGGGAAATCGATGCCCCTCTCGGGATCGCGATAGGAGTTGACATTCTGACCCAAGAGCGTAATCTCGACGGTCCCGCCCGCTGTCAGCTCCTTGATGTCCCGTACGATTTCGCTCGATGTGCGGGACGATTCCCTCCCTCGAACGAACGGCACGATGCAGTAGGAGCAGTAGTTGTCACATCCTTGGGTGATGGTCACAAACGAGCTGATCGCCCCCCGCCTCCTGGGGTAGGAATCGATGCGGCATTCGTCCGAAAGGCCGATGGACACGACCGGGCCCCTTCCCTCCTTGATCTCCCGGACGATATCAGATATCTCTCCGACCCGATGTGTTCCGATCACCCCGTCCACCACGGGAAACCGCTCGATGATCTCCGCAGCCTTCTGCTGGGCGACGCATCCGGTCACGAGGAGTACCAGGTCCGGGTGCTTCTCCTTCAGGTCGCGATATCTCCCGATCTCGCTGTATGTCTTTTCCTCGGGCTTTTCCCGTATGCTGCAGGTATTGATGACGATGACCCCCGCATCCTCCGGGCGCTCCGCGAGACCGTACCCATCCCGGGAAAGCAGTCCCTCCATTCGCTCGGAGTCGTATTCGTTCATCTGGCACCCGAAGGTCCTGATGAACAGCCCCATGTGCGGGGTGGAGCCCGATAAAACGGATCGTGTCATGCAATACACCTACAGGTTTTCGAGGATATACTTGGATAAGAGGGTGATATCGTCGTCCTCCCTGGTGTCTTCGAGGTTTCCGATATAGCCGGTCTCCACCTCGTAGGCCAGGTCTCCGATAATGATTGAATCCAAAAAAATGTCCGGGTTAAGCCCTTTTAGCTCATCCTTCGTCTTCACAGTGCCCAGAAGGTCCGGACCGTCTTCGCTGCCCGAGGTCAGCTTGAGAAACTTGTATGCCGGTATCAGCTTGTAGCTGGCTTTCTCGCCCGAGAGGGTGGTGACGACATTATCCGAGAATGCCATCTTACCCTCGTTCACCCATGCTTCCAGCTTTTCCTGAGGAATGAAGATTTTCTTTTTAACCGTCATGGCGGGTATATCGCACTCACAAAATCACAAGATAGTATAATGCATGGATAACTTTAGATTACCCGTCAATTATAACACATAGCAACTACTTATCAAGGGCAAAACCCTTCCATCCCCGAAAGGACGGGCGGGCCGACATCAGCACCACCGGCAAAACGAAGAGATCCGCCACCAGCGCGCTGAACATGGTAAAGGCGGTGAGGATACCGAAAGATCGGGTGGGAATAAAGCTTGCAGCCAGAAGCACGACGAATCCGCTGCCGATGACGAGCGATGTGAACATGATGGGACGGCCCGCGTTATGTATCGTTTTTTCTATTGCATCTTCAACATCGCCGCCGTCCCCGACCTCTCGAAAATACCGCGTGATGAAATGCACCGTATCATCGATGGCGATTCCTATGGCGACGCTGGATATCATGGTGGTGGAGGTATCCAGGTTGATCATGAGCCATCCCATCAATCCCAGGGTCAGGAATATGGGAATAACATTCGGGATCATGCTCAGGCTTCCTATATAGACGGATCGAAACACGATAGACATCACGATGAATATCATCAACAGCGCAAGGAGTATGCTTCGTATCTGGCTTTTTACCAGGAGCTCAGCCATATTATCATACAGCACACTGGTCCCCGTCACCCGGACATTCAGATTGCTGGAAAAATTCTCCTCGCAGAACAGGTTGACGTCATCCACTAATGAAAGAAGCACCTTTGAGCTCATGGGTGTGGTCCGGGCCAACACCGTCCCGTTCTCATAATAAAAATCCACAAAGCGCTCGAAATCATCAGGATCGCCGCTCATGGAATAAAGGAGCAGATACTGGGCCACCAGCTCCTTCGACTCCGGAATAATATAATGCTTCGGATTTTCGTCATGCATCGCCAGGTTCATGTCCTTGAGAAAGTCCACCAGCGAAATGGTCTTGGTGATGTTCTCTTGGGATTCGAGATACCGCTGGAGCCGCTCCATTTCCCGCAGCACGTTCGGATTTTTTATAGCGTCCTCGCCGCCGCCGCCGACAAAGACATTCAGGGAGCCGGTACCGGTCAGGTTATGGGAAATGTAAAACGTAGAACGATATATGTCGCTTGATTTCCTGAAATAGTTGATCACGTCATTTTCTACGGTGATCCGTGTGATGCCGACAACCGCGACGGCCGAAAGTACAATTGAGATAATCACCACTGCCGATTTATTGTTTCGCACGTAAATGGACAGCCAGCCGAGAAATCGCTCTATCACGCCGTGAGTCTGCGTGCTCATTGTCCGCATTTTAGAGCGGGGGATATAGTAGAGGATGTTCGGGACCACGGAGAGAACCACGATAAACGCGAAAATCACCCCTACCGCCGTGAATACCCCGAAATCTCTCACTGCGGAAATATCACTGACCGATAGAGATGAAAAGCCGATCGCCGTCGTGACGGTGGTCAGAAGACACGGAAGCAGCATGTGATTCGTCGTCGTTTTCAGCGATGTTATCTTGTCCGGTATTTTTTGGTTGTTTTCCTGGTAATGGGAAAAAATGTGAATGGTGTGGGCCGTCGTCATGACGATGACCAGCGGTGTGAGCATGGCGAGCACCACCGTCACGGGCCGACCCATCAGGGATACGAAACCCATTGTCCAGGTAATGCTGACACTCACCATCACCAGCGGGATGATCGTATACTGGATGGACCTGAAAATTCCGAACAGTATCAGGGCCATCAGTATGAATGTCACCGGGATGAAAATCATCTGGTCCCGCTTGAGAAACCGCCCCATGTCGTTCTTGATCACCGGGACACCGGCGATATAAACCGGAATGTCCTCGGGTACCAATTCCTCCACCGCGGCCCTGACATCGGAGGTCATCTTGTCGGTAATTATCTGGTGCAGTTCCTCCGACGGGAGCATACCGTAAATGGCCGTGAGGTTTCCCTCTTCGGTGATAAGGTAATTTATATGTAGGGGATTTTCGAAGACCGCTTTTCTGAACGATTCAATTTCCGCATCGGTTTGGGGGAGCGTCTCCATCAGCGGCTTGACCTCAAGAAGGCCCTCGGAGCCGCGGATCTCATCGATGTTGGTCAGGCTGATGACCTCATCCATGTTATCGATCTCTTCCAGGCGCCGGGTGAGCTCATCGACGATTCTCAAGAATTCGGCGTCGAATACCGTATCGGCCTCAAGAACAATGATGAATACCTCATCGCTCCCGAAGATATCCTGGAATTCCTCGAAGAACTGCTTTTCCGGATCTGAATCCGGGAGCATCCCCTCGACAGAATTATCCATTGTCAGATTTTTGAGATGATAACCGAAGAACGCCGTGATGATCACGACAACGATGAGTATCGGTATTCGAAATCGGAAGATGAATTCAGTGATGTGTTTCAAGGCAGTCGCGTCGCATCGTGAGAAATGGAAAAAATGACATCGAACGGGATATTTGTAACAGATTCCACCCGCTCGGTCAATGAAATTGATGGATCACCGGCGAAATATTCGATAAATGTTGTGTAAAACAGTCAAAATAAAACAGACTGAAAAAGGAAGCCCGATATACATACCGGACCTCCCCTCGCTTTTTTGTTTTTTTTATTCTATCATCAGGAATGCGTATCGATTCATCGGCTCGTCATACTCACGCAACACCTCGATGGGTAACCCATATTTACGCACCGTTGAAAACACGTCCATGGCCATCCCTTCGGACGACGGTCGGGCGCTCTTCGGGTTTTTGCAGTCGAGCTTCGTCCCGGCGCATTCGGCACAGAGGGTGCATTCGTCCATGAACAGAAGAAAGGCCTTGCGGTATCCCGAAATGAATACGTCCCGTTCCAGCTTCAATAGCTTTGTATTCACCTCCCGGGACCATTCCCAGCGCTTCTTGGGATCGGGGACACTTTTCTGGAAGTGAAAGACCACACAATCGGTGTATTCCGAGAAGAACCGCCGGCACTCATCAACGGAGGGGGTATTTGGGGGGCAGCACCCGACAGTGCCGTATGAGCCGCAGCCAAACATGCATTTCATCCGCACCCATTGGGACACCACGATGTCCCTCGCCTTCATCCAGGTGTAATTGTCATAGCCGTGCGCATCGAACAATGATTCGAGGGACTTCTTGTCAACCATCCGAGACATTCCTTTTAAATGTAAAATATCAGGAGCGGACGATGAATTCGTCTTCCTTCTTCGGCCGCCTGTCGAATCGCTCCTTCATCTTTTCGTATCCGGGACGTCCCAGAAGACCCCCGGTGTATTGCTTCCCCTCCTCCACCCCGGGCTGGTTGAAGGGATCGATGCCGTAGAGGTGCCCCGCAAAGGCCGTCGCCGCCTCAAAGAAATAGAACAGCTCTCCCACGGTCCGTGCCGTGATGGCCGGTATCGTCAGCGTCATGGAGAGCCGTCCGGAAAAGGCCAGGGCCGCCTCCGTCGCCCGCCGCTCGGTATCGAGCAGCATCGCCACGCTCTTGCCGCCCAGGTACCCGATGGGCTCGAAATCCGAATATAAATTCGGGATTGTGAGGTCAGGGCCGAAATCTTCCACAGCGATAAAGGTGATGACCTTGTCGTCGGGTCCCTCGGCGAAGAGCTGGAGAAGCGAGTGCTGATCGGTGACGCCCACCGCCGCCACCGGCATCTGTCCCACCCCCGCCGCGTGTCCCTCTTTTTTCTCTTTTTTCTTCCCCAGGCTCTCAGCCCAGAGCTGCATGTACCAGAGCGATAGGTTGTAGAGCCTCGACGCGTACGGCATGAGCACTGAGATGTTTCTCCGATACAGGACATCCGCCACGTACATCAAAAAGCCGTACAGATATGCCGGGTTTTCCCTCCACGAGACACCCCGGAAGGATTCTTCCAGATCCTCGGCGCCCGCGAGCATCTCCCGGATATCCACTCCCATTACCACCGAGGGAAACAAACCCACCGGCGTCAACACCGAGTATCGCCCGCCGATCGCCGGGGGGATATCGAGGGAGAGAAGGCCCTCGTCGTCCGCGATACGCCGGAGCAGCCCCTCTTTCGGATCCGTCGTGCAGATCATACGGGCAGAGAGGGCGTCTTTTCCGAGCCGTTTCACCAGGAGGTCCTTGAATATCATGAACTGGGTCATGGTCTCAACGGTGCCGCCTGATTTGCTGATCACATTGAAGGCACACCGATCGAGATCGAGGGTTTCGACAAGGGATGCGAGAATCGTCGGATCGATGTTATCCACAATGATAACCCGACGTCCCGCCCGGTGGTTCGGATCCACGAGGGCCTGCTGGACCGCCCGGGCTCCCAGAGCCGAGCCGCCGATGCCCAAAACCACAAGGGTATCGATACGATCATCCAGAAATCGTACGGCGTCGAGAACCTGTATCTGATACTCCTTGAGAAACCGCGTATCGAGAAAACGCAACTCGCCGACCGAGCGTTTCCGAGATATTTCCCCTTCGGCCTTTTTCGCGAGGTCTGAAAATTTCGCAAAATCTTTCTCGGAAAGAGCATCTTTCGTCCCGAGAATCCGATCGATCATGTAATTATAATCAAGATGTATCGACATATCGTCCTTTTCTCCTTCTGTACCACTCCTAATACTCTAAATCATTCATTTGGTATTGTCAATTGAGTCGTAAATTGCATTGCGTTCACAGTTTGAATGTGGTAAAATTTCCCGTTAGATGCTATCATATATTTATCTATCCACCATTTCCCTCTGAGTGAGAGTACGCTATGATTCCCGATAATAGACTTATAATGAAAGGTATGCTGACGGTCCTCTCACTTCCCGGCCTCATACAAACCATTGATACCACAAAAAACATCCAGATACTCTTGAAGCCCGAAAGCAGAAAGACGGGACGGCTCTTCTTTTCAAAGGGTAAAATCATTCATTCATCGGTGGGTGAGACCATTCAGGGCCGAAAGGCGTTTTTCAGAATGATGGGATGGCGTGATACACCCTTTGAGATGTTCGAGATCAAATATGACGCCGAAGAGCTTGAACAGAATATTTCAATGGATACCACATCATTGATACTTGAGGGAACACGCCAAGTCGATGAAATTCAGCGCCTTGAGGAAATACTCCCGATATATTACAAGCTCAAGCCGAATGACGGGGTGAAGCTGCAGCTCGACTCCCAGGAAGAGAAGATACTCTCCCTGATTTCCCCCGGTGACTTCGTCAAGGATATTCTCGATAAATCCACCGACTTTGACCTGGATATCTACAGATCCCTGGCAAAGCTGATGGATAAAAACGCCATTTCATTCCTCCGCATCAAGATGCTCGTCATCGATGACAACAGATTTTTTGCGGATTTGATTCACGACGTTGTCGAGAAAATATTCAGCAATCTCTTTACCACGCTGATACTCGACGCCGGCGAGAAAGGAATCAACGTCATCCTGAGCCAGCAAAAGCCGGACCTTGTAATATCCGACCTATTGATGGACGGAAAGGACGGATTCGACGTCATCGAGGCGGCAAACCATCACAACATCCCGGTCATTATCCTGACCTCGGAACGCCGTAACAAGGAACAAATCATCGAGATGGGCGCCAAATACATGCACAAATCGGTGCTGGGATCAGACGAGTTCACCGAGATATTCGAAAAAACCATCCTCGACGCACTGACCGCGGATCACTAACCTGATCGATCTATTCCCTGTCAGACAGATTGAAGACTAAGGTTGATACACATGAAATACGTGCATGGATATGACCCAAGAGAAAATAGGCGTCTTTTCGATCAGGCCAATACCCTGGTCGAGCTCTTGCACTCCGACACTTCATACAGCGCGGGAAGCCGGGTTTTGGAAGCTGGTTGTGGGGTTGGAGCTCAAACGGTTACCCTGGCCTGCAACAGCCCACATGCGTCGTTCATTTCAATCGATATATCCGAGGATTCTATTGCCGAAGAAAAAAAGCGGTAGAGTCTTCAGGTTTTAAAAATGTTCAATTCCAGCAGGCCGATATTTTCAATTTGAGCTTTGAGCCGGAGTCATTCGACCATGTCTTTGTCTGTCATGTCTTGGAGCATCTTTCCCGACCGGATAACGCCCTGACCATACTTAAAGACCTTATAAAGGTCGGCGGTACAATCAACGTCATTGAAGGCGATCACGGCTCCGCACATTTCTACCCCGATAGTGAAGCCGCACACAAGGCAATACACTGCCAGGTAGAGCTGCAGAGTCGCTCCGGAGGCAATGCGATGATCGGAAGAAAGCTGTACCCGCTCTTATGGAAAGCGGGCTTTGACTCTATTCATGTTTCTCCGCGAATGGTCTATGTTGATTCCAGCAAACCCGCCCTTGTTGAAGGTTTTACAAAAAACACGTTTACCGCAATGATCGAAGGTGTACGGAGTGACGCCCTACAGGCTGGAATAATCGATGAAAGCACCTTTGATAGAGGTATACACGACTTATACAGGACAACGGAATCCGACGGTGTTTTTTGTTATACGTTCTTCAAAGCAGTCGGTATAAAATCATAAATTGTCCGCCAAACCGATGGTTGACGATAGACCGTTACCTCCCATACGCTTCTCTGCAAATCGATTGACCGCGCCGTAAAGCACTATACGAGGAACTGTGTTGTTCCAACTCTGTGGGAATGGATTCTGGGCCGCAGAGAGGGTTTCAGGGTGTATGGAACAGCGTCCCGGTTTGAATTGAATGCTTGTGCGGTAAAGGTGGGAAGATAAAGGATGACGTCTTAAAAATCGACTCGTTTCTTCAGCTCTCTGCCGACTTTAAAGAACGGCAGTCTCTTGGATTTCACCTCGATCGTCTCGCCGGTTTTTGGATTCCTGCCGGTGTATGATCTATATTCCTTGACGGTGAAACTCCCAAACCCCCGTATTTCGATCTTGTCATTTCCCTTGAGGGCCTTGGTCATTTCGTTGAAAACCAGGTTGATAACCTTTTCTGATTTCTTCTGTGTCAGGTCGGTATTCTTGGCAAGATGCTCCACCAGATCGGATTTATTCATTATTATATATACCTCGCTGAATGATTCGCAGCTATAGTATTTATACGTATATGAAAATATATATATTGCCCCCGGCACGAATCGAACGTGCGACACACGGATTAGGAATCCGTTGCTCTATCCCCTGAGCTACGGGGGCTAACCCTTAATAAATACTATTGTTTTTTGAACCCAAGGATTATTCATTAAAGCATTTCATGTTTTTTTTGTCAAGGAGATATTTGGAAATGACAGCAAATTTTCGTTTGTGTACCGATGAATGGTGATCGTGAGAAACAAATATGGGCACTATTTTCACTTCGTGCCCCCCATTCATCCCTCATCGCAATATAGCGAAACGATATCGAACAATTCCACGTCGACAAGGCCCCTGTCCGTGAGCTTCAGCCTCGGGATCACCGGAAGTGATAAAAACGACAGTGCCATAAATGGATTATCGATCTTGCACCCCAGATCTCTCGCCGCCTTGATGTTTCCCGCGACGCATTCCGCCAGATTCTCGGCGTTTCGATCGCTCATCAATCCCGCCACAGGCAGCGGGAGAGAAGAAAGCACCTTCCCACTTTTCACCACAACCTGCCCTCCCCCGACATCCATAAGGTGATGTACTGCAGCCAGCATATCATCGTCGCTTACACCGACTGCTATGAGGTTGTGGGAATCATGTGCCACCGTGGACGCAATCGCCCCTGTTTTCAATCCGAATCCCCTCGCGAAGCCGACACCCACGTTCCCTGTATTTCGATGCCGCTCGAACACCGCGATCTTGATGATGTCACGATCCGGGTCAGACACCGCCCGTCCCCCCTCCCCGGTCGGCTTCTCCTCCACCGTTTCGGTTACAATCTGATCCGGGATAACCTGGATGATCCTGGCCGACACATCGCGCCAGGGGATTTCCAGATCGGCGAGGATCGGCCTCTTCAGGTTGAGGGAGCCATACATCTCCGTCGTATCTATGCCGTCCGCTTCGACGGTGATATCACCGCCTTGAACGATGATATCGCCGTCTTTGATAACCATATGGACGGAAAATTTATTTATATCCTCAAGGACAACGATATCGGCCTTTCTGCCGGGGACGAGGGCCCCCCTGTCGGTGAGACCGTATCTTTGAGACGGTGAGAGCGTCACCATGCGCACGGCGGTGACCGGATCGACCCCCCGATCGACCGCCTTCTTCAGAAAATAATCGATATATCCCCTATCCAACAGATCGTCGGCGTGTATATCATCGGAGACGAATGCGAGGCTGGACCAGGTGCGTTCATTCACCAGGGGAAGAAGCTCCACCATGTTTTTCGCCAGACTCCCCTCCCGGATCATGATGAACATCCCCAGGCTGAGCTTCTCTTCTGCCTCAGAGAGAAGCGTGCACTCGTGATCGGAGGTTATCCCGGCCGAGACATAGGCACACAGGTCCTTTCCCGTTACGCCGGGGGCATGCCCGTCGATCACCGCGCGTGCATTCATGGCCGCCTGGAGCTTTCCGAGCACCCCTTCATCGCCTGATATCACGCCGGGAAAGTTCATCATCTCCCCCAGCCCGACGATCCAGTCCTCCTGAAGAAGCTCGGCGATGTCTTCCGCCGTCAGTGCGGCCCCATTGGTCTCCAGGTGCGTGGCGGGGACACAGGAGGGCGCCGTGAAGAAGACATCCAGAGGAGCATTTTGGGAGTCTCTCTGCATGAACCTGATGCCGTCTGTTCCTTTGACATTGGCGATCTCGTGGGGATCTGCGATGGCGGTGGTCGTCCCCCGAACGACCGCGGCCCGGGCGAATTGGGAGGGGATCAGAAATGAGCTTTCGATATGGACGTGGCAGTCGATGAATCCGGGAGTAACGTATCGACCGTCCAAATCTATCGTTTTCAGGCCGTCATAGTTCCCGATGCCAACGAGTATCCCTTCATGCACCGCCAGGTCGCCCGGGACGATCTTCCCCGACACGACGTCGATGATACGTCCGTTTTTAAGCACCAGGTCGGCGGGAGCACGGCCCGCTGCCCTGTCGATGAGCGATCGCAGAGGTGTCATGATCTCGGCTACGGCAGAAAAAAGAGCGGATTTCTGGCCGTGTCGTCCTTTCTGATTTCGAAATGCAAATGGGGCCCCGTTGACCTGCCGGTGCTTCCCATCAGGCCGATAACGTCGCCTGTCTGAACGGCATCTCCTACACTCGCTTTGAAGCTGCTCAGGTGGGCGTATCGTGTTTCGTATCCATCCTCGTGGCTGAGTATGACGATGTTTCCGTACCCCCCCTTCACTCCCGCGAAGGTGACCGTACCGTCCCGGGCTGCAAGCACCGGTGTGCCGGTCTTCCCCGAGATATCGATGCCACGGTGCATCCGTCCCCATCTCATGCCGAACAGGGAATAGACCAGACCCTCAGTGGGCCAGAGAAACAGGCCCTTATTCAAAATGATCTCCCCCATGTCTCCGACGTCCGGCGTTGCAACGCCTTCCACTTCTCGGGCTTCCTCCACGCTGGGAATGAACAGCTCCTGGCCCTCGAAGATCAGGTCTGGGTCATAGATATCGTTATACTCTGCGATGAGCTGCATATCCACACCGTAGGTCTTCGAAATGCGCCAGAGGGTCTGTCCCTTTTCGACGGTATGGTAGACTCCGGTTGTGAGGGTGGTGGGTCCGGTGGTGACACACGAGGCGAGCAGAAACAGAGATGCAATCACAAGGAGTCGATACAACAGTGCATCGATCCGTCTCATCTGACTTCCTCCAAAATCAGTCGAACCGCCTCATCGGATGAGTGCGCGTGTTTTACGCCTTCGATATCCGCCCATGCCGAAAGGCCCACCACCGGCTTTCCCATCTTCAACGCCAGGGCCACCTCGCTCAGCGTCCCGGGGCCTCCCGGGAGGGCGATGACGCCATCGGCGGATCCGACGACGACGGCGTTCCTCGCATGTCCCATACCGGTAAGGATGATGATATCGACGAATTGATTTGCGTCTCTTTTATGCGATCCCGGTAGAATTCCGACAACCGTCCCCCCCGCCTCCTTCGCCCCCTGGGAAGCGCCCCGCATGGCGCCGTCCCTCCCCCCGGAGATCACAACGCAGCCCCGTTCCGCGAGGATTCTCCCGACCTCCCGGGCCAAAGATTCTATCTGCTCGTCGTTTTTTCCGGAGCCGACCACTGCAATCTGTATGTTCCCGCTCATGTTAAACCAGATACTTGATAACCACAAACCCGAGAACGATCAGCGCGAAGAACACGATGCTGAGCAGGTTGAAATATTTGTCGATGAAACCCTTTATCGGCTCGCCGAAGAAGAAAATCAGTGTCGCCACCAGAAAGAACCGAGCGCTCCTGCTGACGACCGACGCGATCATGAAGCGGAGAAAATCGATGGAGCACGCCCCCGAGGTGATGGTAAAGACCTTATAGGGGATCGGTGTAAATCCCGCCATGCCCACGACCCAGAAATCATACGCCTGAAAAAGCTCCTTCAGGCGAATGAATTGATCCATATACCCGTAGAATTCAAGGATCGGGATGCCGGCCAGTTCCATGAACTTGTATCCGATCAAGTACCCCAGAGCGCCGCCCAGCACCGACGCTACTGAGCACGCCAGGGCGTACCTGAAGGACCGCTTCGGGATCGAAATGGCCAGGGCGATGAGCAGCACATCCGGCGGTATCGGGAAGAAGGATGATTCGCAAAAGGCAAGCACAAAAAGCGCCGGCATCGCATAGGGCGTTTCCGCCCAGTGAAGCACCCAGTCATAGAGTCTCTTGAAGAGATGAAAGATATTCAGCTTATCCAACCATGTTCACCTATCAGTTTGACAAATCGACAATCACCCATGTGGGTGCGTTTGGTTTTATTTCCCTTTCGCGTAAGCTTTACCAGCTCCTGGCTGATCCTCCCCCCCACCGGGATCACAAGCCGTCCGCCGTCCACCAGCTGATCGATCAAGGGGCCCGGCACATCCGGCGACGCGGCGGTGACGATCACGGCGTCGAAGGGCGCATGTTCCCGCCATCCATGGGTGCCGTCATCGACCTTTATGGTGATGTTCGTATATCCCAGCTCCAGGAGGAGTCCTTTTGATCTTTTCGCAAGCTTCTCGATACGCTCGATGGAATAGACATGACCGGCGAGCTCCGCAAGGATCGCGGTCTGATACCCTGAGCCGGTCCCGATCTCCAGCACCGATTCCGTGCCGGACAGTTCCAGCGCCTCGGTCATCAGGGCCACGATAAAGGGCTGAGAGATGGTTTGACCCGAACCGATGGGAAGGGGATGATCGTTATATGCCTGGCGCTTGAAGGTCTCTTCCACAAATCGATACCGGGGAACCCTGCGAAACGCCTCCAGTACTCTTTCATCCTTAATCCCCCGGGATGCTATCTGCTCCGATATCATCTTCTGTGCGGAAATTGAGTATTCGTCTACAGGTGCCATGTCTTCAATTCCGCAATCGATGAGTAATTCGTCAGGTCAAGGTGAAGGGGGGTGATCGATATATACCCGCCGGTAACGGCGAAAAAATCGGACTCGATATCATGTACGGTCCGGATTTCATGCGCGCCGATCGTGTAGAAATCACCCCTTCGGGATGTTGTTTTTTCAATCACGGTCCCGTTATATATCCGTTTACCCTGCCTGGTGATTTTATACGGCACCGCGTCATCCACGATACGATCCGGAATGTTGATATTTAAGAGTGTATCGGGGGGAACATGGTTGTTCTTGATATACTGAACGAGTTTTGCGGCAAATTCCGCAGCCGGCCCAAAATCGGAGCCGTGTTTCATCTCAAGGGAAAACGCCAGAGAGGGAACACCGAGGAGCATCCCCTCCTTTGCGGCGGAAACCGTCCCGGAGTATGAGATGTCATCCCCCATATTCGCACCGTGATTGATGCCTGAAAGCACCAGGTCCGGACGCACCGGCAGGATGCTGTGTATCGCCAGGTTGACGCAATCCGCCGGCGTTCCGTCGACGCTGTATCGATCATCACCCAGGTCCTTGACCTTGAGAGGATGCTTGAGGGTCAGGCTGTGACTTGCGGCGCTCCTCTCCCGGTCCGGGGCGACGACGAACACACGGTTATCATGCCCTATGCGCTCGGCAAGGGTGGATATTCCCGTGGCATCGATACCGTCGTCGTTTGAGATGAGAATATTCACATTTAATCCTGTGCCGTATTGCTAAAGAACGTATACGTAGTATCATATCAAAACATCCGCGTCAACCTGATTCCCCAGGACGGTGCGGATGTATTGTGGAAGGTGTCGGTACAAATGTGGTGTGTGATGTCGCCGGTGATGTAATCTTACCTCTTCTTTATCTTTTCGTCCGTCAGTACATACAGGATACAGCTTCTCGGCACACTCCCGGCACATGGAGTGAGTAAACTCACGATTCGGATAATAGCTGGTTTATCGCTCCATCAGGTACCACGTGCCGCTGTCGTCCTTGATGCGACCGCTGTCGGCATACATATGTAACATGCCGCTAAATCTCTTGTCCATTTCCAGCGCTATTTTTCAAAGATCAGGCTTTCCTGATCCTCCATCGCCTTTCGGTTTTGCGCATCCCGACCCTTTTTCTGAAACACGTTTCAATGGATTTCTTTATTTCCTCTTGAACTATAGCACGAAATACTCGATTAATCTAATGATATCATCCGAATTCATCGATCCTTTCGAAATAAAATAGTCCGCGCCGCTTTCCATGGAGGCCTCTTTGTATTCAGGGATGTCATGCTGGGTTATGACGATAATGACCTTGTCCGGATGCATCTTCTTGATGCGACGCGTTAATACAAGGCCGTTATTGTCGGGAAGTTTGATATCCATGAATATGAGATCCGGAGAAACGGTAGCCACAAGAGACATCGCTTCCGTTCCGTTTTTCGCCTCCTCCAATCGTACTGTTGTGAAACGGGAGGTTATCAGCTCCCTGAGCGTATCCCTGAACGGTTCATGATCGTCTACGATCAAAACCGTTCTTTCCCGTATATCATTCGTGATGTTCATGCAAAATACGTTGTTACCATCCATGCTGAAGATCGATATCTGTGGTTGATGTTCATGTTCTTATTGTCAATCCGCTCTATGCCTTTCTCCACTATATACATTGGCGGTGCGGATCGGTGATATGGAGCTTTGCTTGATAACGTGACGTCGCTGTTGGTGCAGTACGAATAGACGTATTTATTACTTTACTCCTTATCAAAGCTATGGTAAATAAGGTCTTGACAGTATTTTTCATATTTAGATACTGTATTTTATATGTACTAGCACACATTTTTCCTCTCATGGTGTTATGAAAAAGCATACCGTTATTATAGCGGAAGACCACACCATTCTCAGGGACGGGCTCAAGTTTCTGTTAACATCCGAGGGAGATATGGATGTGGTCGGAGAAGCCGAAGACGGAATCGTCGCCATACGGCTTGCAAGGAAGTTTTCGCCCGATATCATCCTGATGGACCTGTCCATGCCGAAGATGAGTGGTCTCGGTGCGATAAAGGAGATCAAGAAGATCAGTCCGAGCTCAAAGATACTCGTCCTGACCATTCACAATACCGAGGAGTACATCACGGAAGTGCTGAACGCCGGAGCGGACGGGTATATCCTCAAAGACGCCAATCAGGAAGAGCTCATCATGGCGATTCGCAGCGTCCTGAGCGGCGGCTCATACCTGAGTCCCGGCGTATCAAAGAAGGTCATCGACGGATACCTCGAGGGGAAAAAAGAGCTGAGGGTGGTGTCGGCCTGGGACAGTCTGACCCAGAGGGAAAAGGATGTACTCAAGATGATCGCAGAGGGATTCAAAAACAAGGAGATCGCCGACAATCTCTGTATCAGCGTTAAGACGGTGGAAAAGCACCGGGCCAACCTCATGAAGAAGCTCGACCTTCACAACGCCTCTGCGGTTACCGCATTCGCCCTGGAAAAGGGGCTCATCAATCAGTAATCTCCGATTCCGAGATGGTCCACTCGGCCGATACTGTGGTACCTTTGTGTATGTCCGATTCGAGATGAAACCTGCCTCCGGAGAATTCGATCCGCTCCCTCATCGATGTCAGCCCCATCGATTCATATCTCCGTCGGGATGAATTCAATGTTTCGAGATCGAAGCCCGAACCGTTGTCTTCCATCTCCAGCAGGAGCTTTTCTCCCGCTCTCTCAAGGAGAATGGAGATATGATCCGCCCCGCTGTGTTTCACGGCGTTGTTAAAGGCTTCCTGAAAGACCCGAAATAGAATGATCTTAAGCCGGTTTGGGATGTCGTCTTCCTGCAGTGAGATGTTCGTCTCCACGGTCAGCCCTTCAAGCCCTCCCCCGTGCTCCCGAACAAACCAGTTGAGTGTGGCGATAAGTCCCAGATCGTCAAGGGTCGACGGCCTGAGATCCATGACGATCCGCCTGACTTCTTCAATCGATTGACCGGTCAGATCGACCGTCGACGAGATGATATCGATAATCTCGGTATCGGAATGGTCCATCCGGCGCATGACATTTTCCAGTCTCATTTTCATACTGGTAAGGGACTGACCGATGCTGTCATGCAGCTCACCGGATATGCGCTTTCTCTCTATTTCCTGGGCTTGCATCAAGCGGGACGACAAGTAACGTAATCTCTGTTCCGATTCCCGAAGGAGACCCTCCGCACGAATTCGCTCGGCAAGCTCACGTTTGAGATCGACATTCAATGTATTGAGCTCCGCGGTGCGATCCCGCACCCGGATTTCCAGCTCATCCTTGGCCCTCTTCAGCTCCTCCTGGGCTTTTTTATGCTCCTGCTCAAGATGATTCTGTTTGAGCAGCCTGTCGATCACTGATGGGATCAGGTCAAAGAACCTGTTCTGGATGTCCTTTACGATGTAGTCCCCGACCCCCACCTTCATCGCCTCCACCGCGATGCTTTCATTGCCCGCCCCGGTTATCATGATCGTCGGCGGCAGCTCGCTTCTCCCCGCCAAAATCCTGGCGACCTCCAGTCCGTCGATCTCCGGCATATCGTGATCGAGAATCAGGATGTCATACGAGCCCGTTTCGTATTTATCCAACCCTTCGCGTCCGTTCATAGCAATATCGACAGAGTATCCCTTGCTTGTCAGTATCCTTTGAAACAGGATGGCAAGGGCTTCATTGTCCTCCATGTAGAGGATTTTAATGTCTTCTTGAGAAACCACGACGTCCTTCACATAAGGTGGTAATCATTCATGGTTATGAGCCGTCCAGTATCTTCCCCTCGAGGAGACCGAAGAAATCACCCAGGTCGATATTTCCCCCGCTGAGGATTACACCGACTCGTTTCCCGGCAATCTGCATGGTATTGGTGAATAATCCCGCCAGGGAGACCGCGCCCGAGGGCTCCACGACGATTTTCATCCGCTCCCACAACAGCCTCATGGCGTCGATGATCTCCCTGTCCGATACCGTCACGATCCCGTCGACATGCTCCTTGATTATGGAAAATGTCCTCGGGCTGATGTTCGTGCGCAGGCCGTCGGCGATAGTTTGAACCCGGTCGTTTTTCACGATGTCTCCGGATGTGTAAGAACGGCAAGCGTCGTCTGCCCCTTTCGGCTCCGCCGCGAATACCTGTATGCTCGAGTTCGACAGCTTTGCGGCAAGGCTCGTTCCGGACAGCAACCCCCCGCCCCCTACCGGCGCCACGATCACATCAACCCCGCCGGTATCTTCCAGCAGCTCAAGCGCGGCCGTACCTGCCCCGCATATGATCCTATCGTCGTCATAGGGGTGAACCATCGTATATCCATGGGCTTCGATGAGGGAGTTTGCGGTGGCGACACGGTCCGCCTCGGTATCGCCGCAGGGAATCACTTTTGCGCCGTATTCCTTCGTGGCCTCCACCTTCACCGCCGGCGCGTTTTTCGGCATGACGATGGTCGCTTTTACACCCATGAGACACGACGCCATGGCCAGGGCCTGGGCGTGATTGCCGCTGGAATGGGTGACCACGCCCCTTTCCATTTCCTCGTCGGTCAGCTGCGATAGGGCATTGGTCGCCCCCCTGGCCTTGAAGGCGCCCGCCTTCTGGAAGTTCTCACACTTGAAAAACACGTCCGCGCGGAGCATCTTGTTGATCGTCCGGGATGTCATAATCGGTGTTCGGTTGATTATCTTTTCGATGCGTGCGTGGGCCGCCTGGATGTCCGAGAGGGTGATCATCTGTTCTTTCCCGATTATGAAGGTAACGGGTGAGAAACTTTTTTATCTGTTACGAATAGATATCCCGAATCCGGGTCAAAAGTCAAGCCCAAATAGATAGACACACAGATCGGCGACACTCTCGTTTTCCTTGCATGCGTGCATACGCTCATGGTATATATTCATTCCTATTACATAAAGGAGTGATCCCATGAGCGCCCATGCAGCGACCGAACAGACAACCATCGCCCTCATGCAGTTCGAGCCACAATTTCTCGACCTGGAGCACAACGTCGAGCGGGCGATCTCCCTGATGACCGACGTCGACGCGGATATATTTGTCTTTCCGGAGCTCTTCCTCTCGGGCTATACCTTTTCCAATGTGTCCGAGATCTCCCGGGCAGCCCAATCCCTCGGGAGCGACCCACTGATCTCACAATTCCTCGCCCTTTCCAAGGAGAGACGCATCGGGATCTGCGGCGGGTATGCAGAGGAATCGGGCGGGCGGTATTATAACTCGTCCTTCTTTCTGGGCGATGGCAAGGTGATCTCCAATTATCGAAAAATCCACCTTTTTTCCGCCGAAAAGGATTTCTTCACGCCGGGAGATACCGGCTTTACGGTGTTTGAGTATCACGGCGTCCGCTACGGCACGATGATCTGCTTCGACTGGGTGTTTCCCGAGTCCGCCCGCACCCTGGCCCTTCGCGGCGCCCAGGTGATTCTCCACCCGGCGAACCTGGTCCTCCCATTCTGTCAGCGGGCCATGTTCGCCCGGGCTCTGGAAAACCGGGTGTTCATCGTCACGGTGAACCGTATCGGCAGGGAAATCAACGGAGACTTCGATAACACATTCACCGGGGGCTCCCAGGTCGTCTCCCCGAGGGGCGACTACCTGATTACCCTTGGTGAAAACGACGAGGCCGTCTCCACTGTGACGATTGACCCCCGGGAGGCCCTCGACAATAACATCACCGAGAAGAACCACATTTTCGACGACCGACGCCCGGATATGTACGAATAGACAAGCTTTTTCTTTTCGGGTACCCCCCGGTTTACTCCATTGCTATTTCATGATATACGATGCGCGCCCGGCGTTTATCGCCGGGCGCTTTTTTTACATTTCCTGAAGTATCTCGCCGTATCGAAAACGATCCGGAACGCACTACGCTCGTGCTTTCCTTTGCTTATCAAGGTCCGCTCTGATCTCCGCGTATCGTTCCGTGGTGATGGGATAAAAAACAGCCGCCGCCAGTGCGATGACGATGAAGACGATGGGACCGAAACACATGATCAACC
>Ga0180432_10003997_pt1 | contig 20626 bp, 11 predicted proteins | sample SS_ome_10_FD_132414 | JGI IMG/M metagenome (GOLD analysis project Ga0180432, IMG submission 132414) | Hypersaline lake sediment archaeal communities from the Salton Sea, California, USA - SS_1_MS_2 metaG | ecosystem: Environmental > Aquatic > Non-marine Saline and Alkaline > Hypersaline >...
AGTTGGGATCGGCGCGATCGGCTCTCGGCCGTCTCGGCGATCACGGTCTCCCCGCAACGGAGACGACTGGGGCTGTACTTCGATCTCCAGGACCGCAACATCGTCGCCGAGGACTTCGAGCGGTTCGTGGCGGCGTTGCTGCGTTCCCTCGGACGTCCGATCATTCTCGTCATGGACCGTTGGCAGGTTCATCGCTCGGCAGCCAGGCGACTGGTCCGGCGTTTCGGACATCGCGTGTGGATCGAGTTGCTGCCTGCGTACGCCCCGGAGCTCAATCCCGACGAACAGGTCTGGCGACACACGAAGTACGCCGACCTGGCGAACTTTGTACCCGCCGACGTCGATGACTTGCGTCATGGGGTGCGTTGGTCGCTCTGGTCCACGCGTAGTCAACACGCCTTGTTGCGTTCCTTCTTCGAGCATGCGAAGCTCAAGCTGTAGAGGCTTTAGTTGTCCAGTCAAAGGTCAATAGTTAGCGCAATACAAGATCCCAATGCGCGCATTCCTCTTCAGAGGTGGGGAACACGAATTCCTTGGCGATTCGCGTCCCCCACGGCTAAAGCCATGGGCCACCCACCGTTTTCGGTCAGACACTTTCGCGCCCGAATGGGTGGCAAGGAAAGGAGGACCTGATCATGCAGCGCCGATGGCTCTTGGCAATGGTCGTTGGGACGGTCCTGGCCGCCGGGTCGTCAGGTTCGGCCGCGCCGCCGCGCGTCGTCGAGGCGGTGCCGGACAACGGCGACCAGAACGTGGATCCCTCACTCCGGGAGATCCGGGTCACGTTCGATCAGGACATGAGCCACGACGGCTATTCCTGGGTCGGCGGGGGCGAGGCGTACCCGAAAACGCGCGGCGACGCGCGCTGGGTGGACGGGCGAACGTGCGTCCTGCCCGTGATCCTTCAGCCGAACCATGAGTACTGGCTGAGCATCAACAGCAACACGTTCAAGAACTTCCGAAGCAAACGCGGCGTGCCGGCCCGGCCGTACCCGATCTCGTTCAATACGGGCCCGCGCAAGGGCGCAGCCAAGCGCAAGGTCGGCGCCCAGAAGCGCCCTGCACCTGAGCGTGGCAAGGATGAGAAGCTGGCCTTCACGTTGCCCGATGCCGGCGGTAGAGAGGTCCGCGCGAGCGACTACGCCGGCGTGCCCGTCCTGCTGCTGTCGGGTGCGTGTTGGTGCGGCGGGTGCCAGCAGGACATGCAATTGTTCAAAGAGCTGGGCGACCTGTTCGGGGCCCGCGGGCTGCGCCTGATTCGATCCGTCGCGGGCGAGAACGAATTGGCGTCGCTACAGTTTCAGAAGCACTATCGGTTGGGGGCCGTCCACCTGCTCGATGCCACGCGCGAGTTCGAGCGTCAGTACCACCGCAAGGGCTGGCCGTTCATTATGCTGACCGACACGTCGGGCGAGGTGGTCTTCAAGGCGAACAACACGCTGGTCAAGGAGGTGCGAAACCTGACGCCGGTGCTCAAGGAGGTCATGAAGTCTGCCCCCCCTGCGGACGACGTCGCGCAGGAAGGCGTCCGCTACAGGCCCGCGACGCTGAAACGGAGCGGCGAGCTTAAAAAGGCCCGGCAGTGCGACCGTTTTCCATCGATCGCTTGCGGCAAGGACGGCCGGGTCTACATCGTGTTCACGAGCAACCGAAACGGCAATAACGACGTGTTCCTCCGCATGCTGGACGGGGACGAATGGAGCGCGGACGTGCCGATCGCCGCCAGCGAGGCCGACGAGTTCGACGGCGCGGTCATGGTCGACGCCCAGAACCGTCTGTGGATCAGTTGGACCAGCAACGCCAAGGGCGAGCGGTACAACATCTTCCTGGCGTTCTGCGCGAGTCTGGCCGAGCCCATTCAGTTCTCGCAGCTTACCGATTCAGACGACGACGCGATGCACGCACGGATGACCGCCGATCGCAACGGGCACATCTGGGCGACCTACTACAAGTGGCGGAAGATGGGTCGCTACTCGCGCGACAAGGAGGTCTACGTCCGCAGGCATGACGGGACGACATGGTCGGATGAGCTCCAGGTCACCCCGACGGACGTGCCGGACTACGAGGACCACACTGATCCGGTGATCGCACCGTTTGGCAAGGGCGTCGTCGTGTGCTGGAGCTGGGATTTCCACCGTCCGAAGGGCTACTCGCAGGAGGCCAAGGAACCCACGATCTTCTGTCGGACGGTCGACGCGAATCTAAAGCTCGGGCAGGCCCGTCACGTCAGCGGCCCGCAGATCGACTCGACGCCTGCTGTCACCGTCGACGGCGAGCAGCGGGTGTGGTGCGCGTGGGAGAGCCTCGGGTGGGACCGCCAGGCCAACGCGAACCGCAAGACCGTCCACGCGGGCCTGGGCAATCTGGCCCCGAAACGGGCCCCGAAGCCGGCGCAGCTCGCCGGTCCGCACGCGAACGTGTGCGGCCCGAGTCTCGCGGTCCGTTCCGATAACACGGTGGCGCTGGTGTGGTGTGAGCGGACGGCCGACAATCAGTGGACGATGAAACAAGCCGTCCTCGATCCGACCACGGGCCGATGGGCTGCGCCGCAGACCGTCGAAGGCAAGAAGGACCCGCGCTTCCCCGCCATCGCCTACGACGCCAAGGGCCGTCTATGGATCGCCTGTTCCGAGCGCACGGCAGCCGGCCGCGAAGTGACCGTGACCCCCCTACCGTGATGACGCCTTGCGCCGTTCAGTCCACAGCGTCTTCGACGACGTCGACGACGCAGCGGAAGCCGATCGTTGCGCAGCGGTCTAGGCCGGGCCACATGAGCAGGAACTTGGTGTGGTGGGTGCACGGTTGCGGACCGCCGCGGACGTACCAGATGCTGCCTTCTGCCTTGAAGTAGCTCCCGCCGCGGAGGATGGCGAAGCGGGTGTGGCCGTCGTCGCGGACGCTTTCGGTCCACTCCCAGACGTTGCCCGACATGTGGTAGCAGCCGTAAGGGCTTCGGCCCGTCGGGTGCGAGCGGACCGGAACGGTGCGCTTGCCGGTCGTGTTGCAGCGGGCGGGGTCGAACGCGTTGCCCCAGGGCCAGGTCCGCCCGTCGGTGCCCTGGGCAGCCAGGTGCCATTCGCGTTCGGTGGGCAGGCGCTTGCCGGCCCATTTGGCGTAGGCGCGGGCGTCGTCCAGATCGACGTAGACCACCGGATGGTGGGCCAGCTCGGCGGGCAGCTTTCCGCCCGGCCAGTGCTTCAGGAAGTTGTGGGCGTGCGTGGGACGGTAGCCCGTCTCGTCCAAGAAGCGCTTGTATTCGGCGTTGGAGACCTCGGCCTCGTCAATGAAGAACGGTTTGGCCGCGATCGGGCCGATCTCGTGGCGGATCTTGCCGTTGAAGGGCGATCCCCATAGAAACCTGACCCACTGGTCCCGGGGCGTGCCCGGGTCGGGATAGCAGCCGCACTCGCGACGCATGTGCTCGATCGTCATGCGGATCGTGGCGCCGGGGACGAACACCATACCCGCCGGCGGACGGACGCGCGGCACGCGATTCGTCAGTGCGACGGGTTCGGGATCAACGACGGACCGGGCGTGGCTTCGTCTGTCCGTTCCCGAAACGGTCGTCGCGGTGATGCGTCGCTGTCGATCGACCAGGTCCCTGAATGACTGATTGATGCTAGTCTTGTTGATAGTCGCAACGCACCCGAGTCGACCGGCTGATCCGATCAACCGCACGGTCTTGCCGCCGACCGGTTCGGTGCGTAGCGGTCGACCATTCCACAGATCATAGTAGGCCGTGTCGGGCGTCGCCGGGATCTCGAGCAGGCCCGCCTCGACGATGGGCTCGCCCAGGTTGAGCAGCGTGTAGACGGTTGCACCATCCCCAGGCCAGCGATGGGCGTACAGCTTCGGGGCCAACGCCGGGATGAACGGGTCCCACTGGTCGCTGGTGAAGCTGTCGGCGAAGTGCCGCAGGGTCGCGACCGCGCGCCGCCACCTGACGCGATCCGCGATCGGCCAGGGATTGTACGTCCCGAAGATATTCTCCCAAACGAGCATGCCGCTGCCGTTGAAGAAGGCGGTCTCGATCTCGGCCTGGTGATGGCGGTCCCAACGGCGGATCTGATGCTGCATGTGTCGCGGCTCGATCCATTTGAGGTGCAGCAGGCCGGGCGGATGCGGATCGGTCAGCCACTGCGCCCATGACGCGCTCAACATCGACAGTTGATCGATGTGGGGATGGCCCTCTGGGGCGAGCGCCACGCCGGGCCGCGCCTCGTCCAGCAGGCGCCGAAGACTCACCGAGCTGGCCGACATGGTGTCGAGGAAGATGCCGTCCGCCTCGATGTCGGCGACCAACTCGGCTAGCAGATGCTCGTCGGGCCGCCCTTCGCGACGGGTGCCGCGATCCCACGGGTTGTAGTCGATGAAGACCTTCACACCGCGGGCGTGTGCGCGGCGGACCAGATCGCGAATCCCCGCCAACCCGCCGGGCATGTCACGGTACATGTCGAACTGATTACGGTCGTCCACGCCGAGCCGCGGGTAGGCCTGCCACAGCACGATGATGTCGTATCCGCCGAACTCGCGAACCCCGTCGTCCAAGAACGCGTCCAGCGTGTATCGCCCGGTCGCCGGATCGTACAGCGATCGGTCATACATGAACGTGAAGTGGGACGTGAACGCACGGGCGGCCCAGGCCAGGTCCGCTCGATCGTAGATGCCGCGATCGAGCGGTCCGCCGAGGTCGGGCACGGACGCGACGGCGCGATCGACGGCGTGCATTCGAACGGCGTCATCGAGACGCAGCCGGATGTCGCGGATCTGCACGTGGCCGGGCGTCGGGTCATGCGTCGCGTCCATGCCGAAGATGGGCCGCAGCCATTGCTTGGCTGCGTCGAACGGTGGCACCTCGATGGTTGCATCGACCCGATGCCAGTTGCGGTCCTTGACGAGAGCCAACGTCCCGCGGACCTGCGACCACCCGACCTTGGCGTCGTCGCTCCGGTCGTGGATGTCGAAGGCGACGCACAGCGTCGCATTGCCCGCCAGCCAACGGGCATCGACGAGCACCCGCAGCCGATCTCCGGACCTGAGTTCGTAGGTTGTGGCGACCGATCGTGCGAGCCGGATCCACGCGCGAACGCCGCGATAGTTCATGTCGATGATCTGCCCGAACGCACCGTCACGAACGCGTCGGCGATACGTCCGAAGCGCCGCCAGCCAGGCGTCGCGATCCCGTCCCACCGCCGGCCCGGCGATGGCGTGGGCGTTCATCCGCAGGCCCGCAGCGTCAGCCGGTCGCCATCGGCAGTCCGTACCCGGCTCGAAGAGACCGGGATAGAAGGTGCGCGACTCCTGCGCCGCTGAACCTGAGGCAGCCGAATGAAGTGCCGCGAGCAGCAGCGACACCACCACCCCCCTACCGTGACATGTCCAGGGCCTGCCCACCGCGCCCCCTGGATCCACCGCACGCCTCTGAGGTTGACCCTCGCATCTCATGCGGGGATTCTAGCGGTGGCTTCGGACGCAAGGCAATCGAGTGGTACGCGACAAGCCCATCAGCTACACTGTCACGGCGTCCTCGGCACGAATGCCAACCGTGACGAGATCGGTGCGACAGGATGCGCTACGCAGGCGGAAACGACCCGCCCTGGCAGACCATCGAGCCAAACAGAGACCAGGAAGGAGCGCTGACGATGGCGAGACACGTCGCAGCAGTGTGGATGGCGGGGGTGGTGGCTTGCGCCTCGTCGACCGCGGCCGCCGAGGATCTCAAGACGGTCAAGGAGAAGATCATGGCCGGTTGGGACAAACACAGGTCCATCACGGCCAAGGTCAAGCTTGTCGCCGAAGCCACGGGGAGCCGGGCCCACAAGAGCAAGGGCGAAGGCACCTACCAGGTGCTCAAGCAAGGCGAGAAGACGCTGTTCCGAACGGACCACGAGATCGTGATGGTGGTGAAGGCCGGCGGTCGCGAGATGAAAATGGTGCAGAAGGCGACCAAGATCATGGACGGCCAGTACACCTATTCGTTGGTGGAGGCCATGCGGGGGACAGCCGCGACCAAGGCCAAGGCAACTCCGAGAGACCGTACCGATCCGAACTCGATGTTCAAACAGCTCGACAAGGCGTATACCCTCAAGTTGCTTCCGGAAGAACGGGTGGACGGCCAGCAGGTCTACGTGATCGAAGCCACGGCCAAGAAGAAGCGCAAGGGGAGCTTCACGAAGGGGATCTACTACTTCCGCAAGGACGGGATCCTGGTCAAGCAAACGGCCCAAATGGATGAGTCCAAGATGACCACGACGTTCACCGACATCAAGTTGAACGGCAAGATCGATCCGGGCCGTTTCGTTTTCAAGCCGCCGCCGGGCGTCGAGGTGAGGGACATGACCGGCCAATAGCCGTAGCGGCCGGGAGAACGCCCGCGAGCCGATCCGCGACGGGTCGACGATCAAGAGCTACCTTGGCACGCCCGGTCCGCGAAGTCGTCGAGCCTGTGTGCCGGCACCGCGCGGCGATATACTCGACGCAGGTCGCACGGACGTCAGCGCGGTAGACGGACCTTGTCAGAATGCGATGAGCCCCTCAAACCGCAATAGGGGAACAGCCATGTATCCGGGTCATCGGCTGATGGGTTGTCTCGGTACGCTGTTGTCGCTGACCGCGGCGCGTCCGGCGCTGGCCGAACAGGTGCTGTGGCAGATCGGCACGTTTGACAACTCCTACGCGGAGCTCGGCAAGACCAAGGACTACCGCGCGTACGCGAAGTACTATCCCAAGGACGCGGTCTTCGTGATCGGCAAGAGCGACGCGCGGACGGATTGGCCGTTCATCCATCCGGGCCCGCGCGACCAGTTCGCCGGCAGGAAGCCGCACGCGTACGTCATCAAGTTCCAACTTGACGAGATTCCGACCGGCCGGCTAACGCTGCGGCTGGATTTCGTAGACGTGCATCACCGGTACCCGCCGCGCCTGACGATCCGAGTGAACCAGGCGAGCACCCTGTTTGCCCTGCGGGCGGGCGCGGGTGACGTCTCGCTGAAGGACCCGTCGAAGGGGCAGGAGCAGGTGTTGAACGTCGGGCTCGACGCGAGCCTGCTGAGCAAGGGCGTCAACCGGATCACGATCCTAAACGATTTCGGATCGCACGTGCAATACGATGCGCTGGCGCTGTTGAAGCAACCCGATGGCGTTCCGGGTGCGAGCCGGGTGGTGGCATCGGCGACGAATCTGTTTATCAATACCGACCGCGGTTTGGGGCGCGTGGCGAACGTCCGCATCGAGGGCCCGGCGGCGCATGCGGGGGGTCGAGTGCGGATCACCGTTGGCAGCCGGACCGTCGAGCACAAGGTCGCTGGCGTCCCGCTCGGCGATCATGCGCTGGAGGTCACATTCCCGTCGGTGGAAAAGGTCGGCAGCGCGACGGTGGCGTTCGTCCACGGCACCGGCACGCTGACGACGACGATGGCGGTGCCGCCGACCAAGAAGTGGAAGATCTACGTCGCCCCGACGGTCCACACGGACATCGGGTACACGCACCACCAGTCGAAGATACCGGCGATCCACAACGCGAACACGGACAAAGCCATCGAGCTGTGCGGGACGTATCCCGACTACAAGTTCAGGCTGGAGTGCTCGTGGGCGGCGCAGATGTACGAACGGCACCGCAGCGCGGCCGAGATGACCAAGCTGATCGAGCTGGTCCGTCGGCGTCGGATCGGGATCGAGGCGAATTACGTGAATATGCTGACGGGCCTGTGCTCGGCCGAGGAACTGACGCGCCTGCTGTATCCCTCGGCCGATCTGGTCCGGCGGTACGGGATCCCGTTCGAGACGGCAACGCAGAACGACGTGCCGTCGTTCGTCTGGTCGTTGCCGACGATCCTACGGCGGGCGGGGATCCGGTATCTGACCGTCGGCGTCAACAACAACGGCACGCGGGCGCCCATCCTCCGCGGGGGGTTGGACAAGCGATCGCCCTTCCGGTGGGCCGGGCCCGACGGCAGCAAGGTGCTGACCTGGTACGCGCCCGGCTACGTCGAGATCGGCAAGCTGGGCTTGACCGAAAACGTCGCGGCCGTGCAGAAGAAGATGACCGACTGGATCGCGCGCTGGGACCGACGCGACGACTACCCGTACGACGCGATCTTGGTCCACGGCGCGTACGGCGACAACCGCTCCATCGGCGAGTCGCTGGCAAAGACCGTGACCGAATGGAATGCCAGGTATGCCTATCCGAAGATCATCATGTCCGGTTTCGGCGAGTTCTTTGATTACATCGAGACGCACTTTGCAGACCGGATCCCGACGGTCCGTGGCTGTGGCGGGTGCTATTGGGAGGACGGGGCGGCCAGCTCGGCGCGCGAGACCGCCATCAACCGGAACAACCACGAGCGGATCGTCGCAGCCGAGGCGGTTTGGGCCGCACTGACACAGCTCGGCCCGGAGCGGACCCATCCGCACGACAAGATCAACAAGACGTGGGAGAACATCTTGCTGTACGACGAGCACACCTGGGGCGCCCGCAGGTGGGGACTGGATCCCAAACACCGGAGCGTGGTTGAACAGTGGGCGACCAAGTCCGCCTTCGCGACGGACGCCGAGCGCGACTCGAAGGCGCTGTTGTCCCGGGGCCTGGCGCGACTGGGCACAAAGGTGACCGGCAGGGGCAAGGGCGTGCTGGTCTATAACGCGTCCAGTTGGGATCGCAGCGATCTGGTCCGCGTGACGCTGCCGCGCGGCGCGGTGCTCGTAGACCCCCAAGGCCGCAAGACGCCAATGCAAGTGCTGTCCGTCAATGACCAGACGCACGACGTGTGCTTCCTGGCCCAGGACGTGCCGGGCGTGGGGTATCGGCGATACGACGTCGTCGAGGGCCGCGCCGAACGCCCGACCACAACAACGCCGAGACGCAACGGGCCACGCCATCTGGAGAACCGCTTCTATCGAGTCACGCTCGACGACCGATCCGGCGGGATCGCCAGCATCGTCGACAAACAGACGGGCGTCGAGCTGGTCGACGCCACGAGCCCCCACAAGCTGGGCGAGGTCATCTACGCCTCGGGCGGCGCGGGCACCGAGGCGATCGCGTGGAGAAAGAACCTGCCGCCGGCCAAGTTCGAGTTCTCGCGCCCCAACGGCGCGACCTGGCAGATGACCAACCAGGGCAAGCTGCTAACGTCAGTCAGGTCGTCGACGCGGACGAAGATGTTCCCCAAGGTGGGTCTGGAGGTGACGCTCTACGAGCACACCAAGCGGCTGGACCTGACGGTGCATCTCGACAAGACGCTGACCTACGAGATGGAAGGCATGTACGTGGCGTTTCCGTTCGCCGCGGAGAGACCGCGGTTCCGGCTCGAGATCGGCGGAGGGTGGGTCCGGCCGGATCGGGACATGCTGCCCGGTGCATGCCTCGACTGGTTCAGTGTGCAGCACAGTGTAACGCTGGAGACAGGTCGGGCGGCCGTCAACCTCTCCCCGATCGATACACCGCTGATGTCGTTGTGCCAGATCAACACGGGCAAGTGGCTCCAGAAGCTCGATGTGACCAACGGGACGGTCTTCGCGTACGTGATGAACAACTACTGGCTCACGAACTACCTGCCCGGCCAGGGCGGCGAGTTCACGTTCCGCTACTCGATCACGTCCGGCAAGACGATGCCGGCGACGGCGGCCACGCGGCACGGTTGGGGCGTCAGCCAGCCATTGATCGCGACGTCCGTGGAGGCACCCGCCGAGACCGCGGCCCTCCCAGCCACGGGCTCGTTCTGCCGGATCGGCCCGCCGAACGTGGTGCTGACGGCGTTCAAGCGCGCCGAGGACGGCGACGGGGTCGTTCTGCGGTTCATGGAAGTCGGCGGCAAGGCAACGCGGTTCGATGTCGGCAGCGGGCTGTTGCCGCCGCCGAAGGCAGTGTGGCGATGTGACTCGGTCGAACGAAAACGCGCGCCGGTAATGCTGGTCCGCGATGGCAAGGTCCCCGTCGCCATCGACGCGTTTGGGATCGAGACAGTTTGTTTGCAGCCCTAGGAGGGCATGTGCCACTGGCAGCTTACTGCCAGTGTCACCGCACGCTTAAGCCGCAGAAGCACTGGCGGACGAGCCGCCAGTGGCACCGGCCGCCCGACGGTGCTGGCGGGGTGAATCATGTGGAGTGGTGTTGTGATGAAGGACGCGGTCATCTTCGATTTGGGCAACACGTTGGTGTCGTACTACACGCGTTCGGAATGGCCGGACATCCTGGCCCGGGCCATCGACGAGGTGACCGCGTACCTGCGCAGCCGCGGGCTGCTGCGGATCGGTCCGGCTGAGCTGCCCACACGCGTCGAGGGCGAGCGCGAAGAACCCAAGGATCACCGCGTCAAACCGCTCGAGGGTCGGCTGGCGAGGATCTTCGACCTTTCAGACGGCGATCTGGCCGACGGCGTGGCGATGGAGATGTGCCGACGGTTCATGACCCCGACGTTCGCCGTGGGGCGGCGCTACGACGACGCGTTGCCGACGCTGGCGGCCCTCCGCCAACATGGCCTGCGGACGGCGATCCTGTCTAACACGCCATGGGGAAGCCCGGCCGAGCTGTGGCGAGAGGAAGTGGATCGGCATGGCCTGACCGAGGCGGTGGACGCGGTGGCATTCTGCCGCGACGTGGGGTTCCGCAAGCCGGCGCGGCAGGCGTTTGAGCTTGTCATGAAGGCACTCGGCGTCACGGCGGACCGGTGCCTGTTCGTCGGCGACGATCCCCGATGGGACATCGTCGGGCCGCGCGGTGTGGGCATGGAGGCGGTGCTGATCGACCGGGCCGGATCGGCACAGGGCGACGGCGGCGGTGAGACGAGGATTCACAGTCTGTCTGAATTGCTGGAGCGACTGTAAGCCGTTCGGCATCAATTCATGAACGCGGATGCCCCTGCACAACCCGAGGATTACCGAGCAACGGTCATGCAGGCCGTGCTGGCCGAGGATTCGTTCCTGCGCCTGACGTTGAGCGACAAGCCCAGCGAAACCCCCACGCCGTGGACCAAGATCACGGCGCGCCCGGTGTTGGTCAAGGGACGTCGACAAATCCAGTTCGCGTACTTCAGCGCGACCCAGAGCGTGACGAAGAACTACGCCGGCCCGGAGCTGACCGGGCGGTTAGCCGAGGCGCTTGCGATCCTGTTTAGGCAGATTCACGTGCAGACCACATCGGGCGATATTCACGTCAGGATCACGCGCAAGGGCAAGGCACTGCTGACGAAGGGCAAGCCGTCCCGTCCGGCGGACGAGTTGGTGGGCCCTCACAACCGGCCGAAACACTATCCGCTTACCGCCGACGGCCCCGACGAGTTCCTACAGGCCATCGGCGTGATGACCGACCGGGGCAAGGTGCGGCCGACCATGCAGGGGAAGTTCCGGCAGATCAGCGAGTTCCTCAAGCTGGTCGGCCAGATGATCCCACCCGACGACACGCGCCCAGACGGCGTCGACATCGTGGATTGCGGGTGCGGCGCTGCGTATCTGACGTTCGCGGCGTACCACTATCTGAATCACGTCCAGGGCATCGAGGCCCGTGTCGTCGGGGTCGACAGCAACCAGGAGATCATCGGGAAGTGCTGCAAGCTCCGCGACTCGCTGCGGTGGGATGGATTGGACTTCAGCGTATCGACGATCGCCGAGTTCACGCCCGAAGCCCCACCGGATGTGGTGTTGAGCCTGCACGCGTGCGACACGGCCACCGACGAGGCGATCGCGCGGGCGGTCGTCTGGCAGAGCCGCGTGATCCTGGCGGCGCCCTGCTGCCAGCACGAGCTTCATTCAAAGCTCGACGCGCCGCTGTTCAGGCCGGTGCTACGACACGGAATTCTGAAGCAGAGGACGGCGGACATCTTGACCGACGCATTTCGCGCACTGGTACTGCGGATCACGGGTTATCGCACGGATGTCGTCGAGTTCGTCTCGCCGGAGCACACGTCGAAGAACCTGATGATCCGGGCGAAGCGAGGCGTGAGGCCGGGAGACGAAGCGATCGTGCGGCAGTACGTGGATCTCAAGTCCTTCTGGCAGGTCGAGCCGTGTATCGAGGGTCTGCTTGGCGAGACGATCGGGCGGTTCCTAATCCGTAGCCGCTAGAAGCAGCGGTGCAACCCGTGGTCGAGTCAAGCGCTTCGCCGTATGCGGCGAGACGCGAGACCGCAGAACCCCACGCCGATCATCAAGAGCTCCAGGCCCTGCCCCATGCCCCCATCGCCGCACTTGAAGACGGCCTTCACTTGGCGGTCGGCGTCCATCACGATCGTGATCGGGTTGTTGCCGTCGACAGCCACGTGGTTGGCGTCCCCGGGGTAGTTGGGGTCGTAGAGCTTCCAGTTGACGAACCGCTTGCCTTCATTCGGCTCGGCCGTCAGCGTCACCCCGGTGCCGGGCAGGTATCCGGGCAGGCTCGGCTCCACGGCGACGCAGCCGTATGCGTCCTTGACCACCGTGATCGTCAGGTCGTACAGGGCGTTGCCGTAGGCGATCCGCTTGCAGAGCGTCTCGCTCCACGCGTCGGCGGCGTTATCGCCGAAGCCCACGGTGTTGAGGTTAGCCGATTCGCTCGTCGGTCCGACGGCCAGCTCGAGCACAGCGTTCGGATCGCCGTCGATAGAGAGCCGGCCGACAATCCCGTCAACCCGCAGGCGATAGTCGTGGTACGCGTCGGTCGTGTCGAAACTCAGCACCTGCCCCGAGCCCGAGCAGTCCGCGTTGGCGATGTTGAACAGGAGGATCCGGTCGCTCGCGATCCAGACGTTGAAGACGCGGCCGAGGATGTCCGCGGCAGACAGCACGTAGCCCCCACGGCAATCGTCGACGTGGGTCGATTCAGTCACCCGCAGCGTCGCTTCTAGCGTGAAGTCGCCGTCGGCGAAGTTGAACGCCAGGTCCATCCGCGCCGAGACCTGAATTCCCGTTGGGCCCGTCGGGCCCTGGTGAAGCGCGCCGTCGGCGACGCACGGGTCCGGCTGGCTGGGATCGGTGTCGTAAAGCAACCAACCCTGCGCCGTCGGCAGTGTCCCAACGCCGGCGTTGTAGGACCGGGCCGGGGGTTGATCGGAAACGCTCAACCCGAATGCCCAGCCTGCCCAGACGCCCCACGGTTGGCCGCCGGCCATCGGCTCGAAGTCGCACCACCGCACGATGTCCGCGGGGCTCCATGTGTCCAGACAGCCGTACTGCTGCGAGGGCGTGTCGCGGTAGCCCACGACGGTCACGAAGTGATCGGTGCCGCCGTCCCCGTCCGTGTCCACCAGGAAGACCATCGGTCGGTCGCTGTCGATCTCTCCGGTGAGCACCTCCCAATTCAGCGCGCCGGTCGACATCCTGTACCGCTGGCAGGTCGGCACGTATTGGGGATTCCGCAACTGCACGTACGAGACGAACGACTGGTTGACGTGCGTCGACCAACTCCACCCGTAGAAATTCGCGTAGAAGCTCCAGGAGGTCCGCATGAAATCCGCGACGCAGTCGTGGGGATGCTCGTCGCCCATGGGCAGTTGGGACTTGTCCGGCAGGACGCTGGGTTCGCCCGAATCGATCGGGAGGCTGTAGTCCTCGTAGTGTCGCGGGTTCGCAGCGTCCTCCTGCGATGCGATCCCCTGGTTCACGTCCGCGGTCTGTGTAGCCGCGCTGCCGGCAAACAGATCGTCGAAGCCGTGCACGTCGTAATAGCCTATGACCATGCCCACCGCGGTCGGGCCGCACCCATGACGCCACAGGTAGGCCGGCACGTCGGCGATCGTCTTCGACGATCCGCCCAGATCGGCGCCCGCCTGGCCCTCCTTCGGGGCCACCCCCGGCGGCGGCTCGGGGCCGGTCGTGCTCTGTCGCGGGTCGCCGTCCAGGTCGAGCACGCCTTGCGCGACGGCCGCCCCGATTCCGGACAGGACCCACGCGGCGGCCAGACCCGTCACGCACGCCCATCGGGTAGCTCTCGTCGATGCCATCCTCCCTCCCTCGATCTGACGAACGACGGGCAGGCCTCGACTCCCCATGCCGCGACAGGGCTTGCGACGTGTTCGCTGGGGACACCCAGACGGCTTGCTCCGGCATGGCCCCAGGGGCCTCAGCCACCAGCTCCACGATACCGGCCTGGCCGTCCAGCGTCAACTAACGTTCAAGAAAGCAGTTGCGCGTCCCGACGAGGCTCGCTAGCGGCTGTGCGATTGCAGGGCCTGGCCCGGACACGGCGCCTAACCTTCAGGGAGCAGCCCACTTAGGCATCGGCGCGAGAATTTCAGCGCCGACATATTATTTTCCTAACTACAACTATTCCCGCTTGTCTACCAATGGGCCGGGGTTAGTGGGTCGACAGCCCCCTGCCGGGGCTCCCACCCTCCGGCGCCGAGGACTTGGCTATCTAACGCGGTGAGGCAGTCCAGCTAAAGGAGACGAACCATGGTCACGAGGAGTCGGTTGGCATGGCCGGTGGCAGTCGTGGCGATCGGGGCCCTGATGATGGCGGGCGTCGGCTGCGACGACGATTTCGAGGAGATGTTCGAGGATTTTGATCTGAGCTTCGTAAGCCCGTTCGGGGGTTACGGCGGCTACGGCGGCTCGTACTGCGGCGGCTGTCCATCCTATGGGTGCGGCGACTGCGGCGGCGGATACTACTACTATGAGGAAGAGGAGTGGTGGGACTCATGGTGGTGGTAGGCCGGCCTCAATGACAAGACGAGGGGTCGGGACCCTTCTCCGGTGATGTCAACGGTGTACCCGACCCCTCTGTCGGTCTTGCCGAGGGGTATTGAGGCCCCGCCCCTGTCTATGGGTCCACGCATTTTTTCAACACTTCAGTGACGCGCTCGAACTGGGTCTCGGTGTGATATGCGTGCGGGGCGAACCGCAATCGGCCGTCCCGAACCGTGGTGACGATGCCGTCCTGCTTGAGGCGTCCGGCAAGCGTGTCGGACTCGATCTTCGGATGGCTTGCCGAGACGATCCCGGACCACTCGTCGCCGGTTCTAGGGCTGTGCACGTCGAATCCCGAATGGCTCAGCACCGCGACAATCCGATCGGTGGCCTTATGGATCTGGGCCTCGATTCGCTCGCGGCCGAACGCGTGGACGACCTCCAGTGCGGCCCGGACGCCGGCGATCCCGGGGTAGTTGAGCATGGCGTTCTCGAACCGGCGGGCGTCATCGAGCAGCTCGAAGTCGTAGTCGAGGTAGTTGCTGGCGTCGACGACTGAGTCGGCCCCCACCCAGGTGAACGCCAATTCGTCCCTCAGCTTGGGCGTCGTGTAGAACAACGCCACACCCGTTGGCCCGCACAGCCATTTGTGGACCCCGGTGCTCAAGGCATCAATGCCCCAGGCCGCCACGTCGATCGGAAACACCGAAAAGGACTGGATCGCGTCGACGAGCAATACGATGCCGGCCTGTTCACAGATCTGCCCGAGCCGCTCGAGATCGTGACGATACCCCGAGGCGAACTGCACGTGTGAGACGGTCAGGACCCGTGTCCGGTCGGTGATCTTGGCCTCATAGGATTCGGCCGGGATGCGCCCGTCACGGTCCGGATCAACCCAGACGAGTTCCACGCCCCGCGTCTGCTGTGCCCACCAGGGGTAGACGTTGGCGGGGTATTCCTTGCTTGCCAGGATCACCTGGTCACCCGGCCGCCATCGCATCCCGTGGGCGATGATGTTGATCCCGTGGGTGGTGTTGGGCGTGATGGCCAAATCGGCCGCATCGCAATTCAGCAACAGCGACGCGAGTTGCTTGACCTCCTTGACGTCAGCTACCCATTCCTCGGCGTGGGCGGCCGCGTGCTTGAGCACGTCGCGCGTCCGCGCCTCGATCGCCTCGGCCACCGGCCGGGGGATCGGCGAGACGCCCGCGTGGGCCAGCCAGATCAACGGATCCACCGATGAGAACAGGGCCTGGTAGCCCTCCAGATCGATCGTGTGCATCGGCGTCTCCTGTTCGCGGGGCCCTTCCCGTTCGGGTCCGAGACGGGTTGCTCGGTAGTCCAGCCAGTCGGCCTCGTAGGGCCACTGGAGTTGCTCGAAGATGGCCCGCCAGCGATCGGGCATGTCCTGGCGGATCACCTTGGGCACAAACCCCAGCTTCAGGTACGTCTTGATCGCGCCCAGCCTCCAGTCATCCGTACTCAGTGCGACGCTGACGTACCCGCGCTCCAGCAGGGTCCGGGTCACCGCGCCGCACAGCCCGAGCCCGAGTCCCCGGCCCTGGTGGTCAGGGTCGGCCGCCACGAAGTCGAGCCGGCCCACCCCCCGGATGGGCATGTCCTGCGAGGCAAACGTCACCGCAACGATCGCGGCTTCGTTCGTCACGACGTGCGTTCCGGTCGACCGTTCGGGTGCCTCGAGGTACTCGCCCAATCGGCCTGCGTCCCAGTCGTCGAAGCCGGCTGCGTCGAGCACACGCAGGATACCGTCCTCGTCGCCCGGTTGATACCTCCGCAGACAATAGCCCGGCGGCGCCTGCCAGGTCGGGATCTGATCGGGCGTCACGTCGGACAAGATCATGTGCAGTTGCATTGGTGGGAGCGTCACCGTCCGGCCTCGATCTCGCTTCGGTCCCCTGCCGTATCGCGCGGCCTACCTGACACGGCCGACTTGCCTGGACGCTGCCGGGCGGTATCATCCCGGTTCGGCGCAAGACAGTCTAGCACAGATGAAATGCACGAGCGCATCGCAAAGGGGAACCGACCGATGGGCCAACCCACGCATCGCGAACGATTCATCATGGCCTTGGAGGGCAACCAGCCGCCAGGCCTGGTACCCCACTTCGAGCTGGTCTTCTATCTGACGATGGAGGCATTCGGCAAGGTGCATCCGTCGCACCGGACGTTCGGCCAATGGAAGCAGATGTCCGCGTCGGAGCAGCGGGCGCAGCTCGAGGATGCCGCCCGCGTCTACCTCATGACAGCCGAGCGCTACGGCCACTCCGCCATTTTCCTGCACGGGGCCGGCGGCGGCACGGAGGAGTACGAGGAAGAGTTCATCAATCTGGTCGACCGGCTCGGCAACGGTGAGTACTTCCTGCTAATCCACGGCGACGCGACGTACAGCATCCCGGGCGGCGGGGACATGATGGCGTGGTGCGGTCGGTTGGTCGACGACCCGCAGGGCGTCAAGGACGACGCCCAACGGATGGTCGATGACGCCCTGGCGCGGGCTGAGCGCCTACGCAAGAACACCGCCCTGGACGGGTTTGCGATGTGCGCCGACTACTGCCTGAACGACGGACCGTTCCTGTCACCCGACATGTTCGCCGAGTTCGTCGCGCCCTATCTGAAACGCCTGATCGCCGGCTACCGTGAACTGGGCCTATACGCAATCAAGCACACCGACGGGAACATCATGCCCATCATCGACCAGTTGGTCGACGCCAGGCCCCACGCGCTGCACTCGCTCGATCCGCAAGGCGGCGTGGACATCGCCGAGGTCAAGCGCCTTTACGGCGATCGGATCTGCCTGATCGGGAACGTCAACTGCGGCCTGCTCGACACGGGCACGGAGGCCGAGTGCGTCGAGTCGGCCCGCTACTGCCTGACCCATGGCATGCCCGGCGGGGGATACGTCTTCAGCACCAGCAACTGCGTCTACACGGGCATGGACCTGCGACGCTACGATCTGATTCTGGACGTGTGGCGGCGGGAGGGCAACTACGACGACGCATCGCGGGGCGGGGCACGGTAGCAGACGGGTGCTAGGGTTCTCGCCACGGCCGGCCGGCCCTGTAGAACTTCAGGCGCACGGCGAGTTGGCGGGCGGCGTCTCTCATACCCCTCTGCTTGGCGATCTTCAAGGCGAGCTCGACGTGGTGGCACGCTTGATCGAACTGTCCCGATTCGGCGTAGGCGGCCGCGAGGGTGTCGAGCACCATCGGATCACTGCCGCCTGCGACGTCAACGGCGACCTTGGCATGGCGCATTGCCTCGGCGCCGTCGCGGAGCCTGCTCGACTGGCTCGTCGCCAGGAGCCAGGCGAGGGCTTCGTTCATCTTGCGATGGCGCGGGTCGTAGCGCAGCGCGTCGCGCAGCACTGCGACGGCCTGTGCATCTCGTTTCAACGTGATCAGGGTTATTCCCAGATTGGCCGCTGCCGTGATCATCGCGGGGTCAGCGGACATGGGCCGGCGGTCGAGCAGAAACCGGTAGGCAATCACCGCGGATGCCAGGCACTGGTTTGCGAAGCACTCGTTGGCGAAGCGGTGGAGGCGATTGACGTCGTCGGGAATCGACTCGGGGGGCTCGTCACGCAGCGCACGCTGGACGTCCCGATCGCTGAGTCGGTAGATCAGAATGGTGTGTCCAACGTTGTCGTCCGGCTCACGCCGCCGCAGGGCCGCGCAGAGCCTGGCGAACCGCAGTTTCCCGAACAGCTCGGTCTCGGCCTTGTTGAGGTGGGCCGGCTGAGGCTGTGTCCCTGCGCCGGGTCGGGAGCGCGGCGATGCGCCGGGCAGTCTACTACGAAGCTCCAGGTAGACGGCCTCGAAGGCGCGCGTCCATCTGCACTCGCGCAGGGAGTAAACCTGCTGGAGGTTGGTGGCGCTGATGCAGTAGATGCCTCCCGTCAGTCGGCGCAGGGATTGGGCGGGTGCGCGCTCGTCGATCGGGAGGGCGATTGCGTCGATGCCATAGGCATCCGGGCGGCTCGCACCGAAGTAGGACAGGTACAAGGCCAGCGTCCCGGCGGCGGGCGCAACCCCAGATCGCTGAGGACCATGGCGGTCGAGCCAGCGCCTGAGCCCGGGCAGGTCTTGTCCCCAGTCCAGCGAGCTGTCGACCAGGTGTTTGTAGCCGTTCGCGGGCCCGCCGACGAGCATGTTGAAGTACGCCAGGTAGTGCGGGCAGGTGAGCAGCGATGAACCTATGAACAGCACGACCAGAACGGGCACGACAACGCGCTTGGCCGGGTGCACCGGCCGCAGCCAGGCCGACGCACCGCCTGCGAAGATGAACAGAACGGGGTAAACGGGCACGATGTGTCTGTGTCCGATGTTCAGACTGGACGTGATCGCGAAGAACCAGTACACGACGAACAGCGCCCACAGGGGGGCGGTCCGGTAGACGCCATCGACGAGCGACTGCCATCCCCGTTGCGACGTTTTGTCGCCATTGCGGGACCGGGCGAGCGGCCTGAGGGCGACAAGGACCGCGACCAATAGGATGCCTAACAGAGGTAGCGGCGTCTTGACGGCGAAGCAGTAGGGGAAGAAGTACCACCAACCGCGAACACTGCTCTGGCCGTTGAGGAAGGCTGGTCGCACTTGGGCGCGCCGCAATGTGAAGGCCAACCCCATCAGATAGGATTCAGGAACCACCCGCTGATCGCGGAGCCAGGAGATCACCGTGCCGGTCTTGCCCAACCCCCTCAACTGCTCGTCCCATTTGAACATGACCCGGCTGGGCCCAGAGGCGCCATCGGGGTCGGCCTCCTTGATGACCGCGTACTGGAAGCCGTAGGCAGTGCGGATCAGGAGCACGCAGATCACCACGTGCACCAATCCCGTCACCAGCCACACACCCAACTGGGTTCGACGAGGGCGGATCTGCCGCGTCCTCGACCACACGAGTTCTGTTGGGCGATTCGATATCAGGCGAACCAGCACCAGCACACCCGCGATCGGCAGGATGATCAGGCCGGACATCTTCGTAAGCAGCAGGCCCGACACCGCCAAGGCGCTGAGCGCCACGGAGGCCGGGCTGACGCGGTGTAGGACCCGCCACAACGCCGTCACCGCGATCAGGAAGAACAGACCCGCGGCCAGGTCCGTCGTGATCAGCCGACCATGGGCCAGTATCGTGGGGCTGAACGCGTACAGGATGAGCGAAATGATCCCGCCCACCTGGCCGAACAACCGTCGCGACCACAGCCAGACAACCAGTCCCAGCGCCGTGCTGAGCAGGGCGATCATCGCTCGCCCGCGGATCAGGATGGACTGCGGGTCGTTGCCACACTCGTAGAAGAGCCTGCGGCCCAATGGCCATTGGTCGGAGCGCCACCAGTCAGGGTGATCGGGCTCCGGGAAGTTGAATTCGGCAAGGACGATTGGCGCAGCCGCCCACAGGTGAACCAGGTGTGGGGTTTCGGGCATGGCGCCGTAGTTGCCAGTCTTGAGTACCGAGATCCCCGCGGCCAGATGCGCGATCTCGTCGAACGTCGTCGATTTGTCACGGACGCTCGACATCGCCAGCAGCCAGTGAATCGCCAGTATCATGACGACGCCAAGCCACGGGCCGAGCGATCGTGTGCGACGTGTTGGACCGTCCCGGCTGTCGTTGCATCCTGTCAAGGCAAGCTCCGCGTAGTCCCGGCTACCACAACGTCCGGCAGGATCCGGGGACATGAGTATAGCACCCACGGCGCCCAACCCGACCGATAATGTGCCCCCCTGGCGCGCTCGATCGGTTGCCCCTGGCCGGAGGGCATGGCATTGGGGTTGCGTCCAAGAATTCGTCACCTGTAATGGCGCTGGAGGTGGATTTTCCCGCCGACCGGCCTATGCTTTTGACGTGGAGGTGGGAGAATGCCTGAACCCTCAGTTCATCTTGACGATGCGCGTTCAAAAGCGCAGTCCCAGGCTCGCACGCCAGCGCGTTTCACCAAGCTGGAGCTTCGTCAGATCTTCAAGCGGATGGTGGCCGATGAGCTGGCGAAGGGTCTGGGCCCTGACACTCACACTGGGCC
>Ga0180432_10003998_pt1 | contig 20619 bp, 16 predicted proteins | sample SS_ome_10_FD_132414 | JGI IMG/M metagenome (GOLD analysis project Ga0180432, IMG submission 132414) | Hypersaline lake sediment archaeal communities from the Salton Sea, California, USA - SS_1_MS_2 metaG | ecosystem: Environmental > Aquatic > Non-marine Saline and Alkaline > Hypersaline >...
TGGGTGTGTTTCATTTCAGTTAGAAACGTCCAGGTGCGACGCACTTTTGCATCAAAAACGACGATTTTCGCGCGTATAACCGGACGAATCTTGAACCAAGTGCGTCGCACCTAACTCATTTTACACACACTCAAATCACTTTCTTGGTGTCCTTCGTGCCCTTCGTGGTTCTCCAAAATAGGTATGCCTGAACGCTTGCTAGATTTTTACCACAAACGGCGCAAATGAGCAACTACCGTGCCTGAAAGAGTTCAATCAGGTCAGGCCCTCTCAGGACAAAAAACGCCTGAGCTCCTTGCCGCCTCCTATGACTGATGGTATAATCGCGGCCTACGACGATTTAAGAAGAGATTGGGAAATGGGGGATAATGTCCCCATAGAGTGTTGGTAGCCTTGTTGAGTGGTAGATCCACCGCAGTGCACATGCCCCACGGGGCACCAAAGTATGAAAACCTACCACAGAGCACTGAGAGGCTCTCAAGATTCTCTGCGTCCCCCGCGCCTCTGTGGTGCAAGCTATTTTCAGACCAGGAAGGAGTAAATTTGTGGAAAGCATCTTGAAAATCGTGGATTTCATCTTGCACGTGGACGTTTACCTGAGTGATATCATAGCGCGCTACGGGACCTGGACCCTGGCGCTGCTTTTTCTCATCATTTTTATGGAGACTGGCCTGGTGGTGACGCCCTTCCTGCCGGGTGATTCGCTCATCTTTGCAGCCGCAACTTTTGCGGCGCGCGGCGCGCTCAAGCCTTGGGCGCTGTTTATCTCACTCTCTATCGCTGCAATCGTCGGAGATACCGTCAACTACTGGATTGGTCACCGGGTGGGCGCCAGAGCCTACACGGGCGAAGTCAAATGGATCAAGAAGGAGTACATGGAGCGTACACACGCCTTCTTTGAGAAGCATGGTGGTAAGACGATCTTTATGGCGCGTTTCGTGCCTATCATACGCACCTTTGCGCCGTTCGTGGCTGGAGTCAGTCAGATGACCTACGGGTTCTTTATCCGCTGGAATGTAATTGGCGGCATCGTCTGGGTAGCTGTTTTCACGCTGCTGGGCTACTTTTTCGGCAACATTCCCTTCGTCCAGAAGAACTTTGAACTGGTCATAATCGCCATTATCATTCTCTCGGTCATCCCAGCAGTGGTAGAGGGGTTGAAAGCCCGGAAGGACTTGCAGAAATCAAAGGTGGAAGCGAACGTGAAACGTGAAACGTAAAGCGTCAGACCAGATGTTGTTCGAAGAAGCCGATGACCCGCTGGCGGTACTCGGCTGGCCGGTGTTGGTCCACCTCCCGGTGGCCGGCCTCGGGGACGCGCCACAGCTGCTTGGGCTCGCCGGCGGCCGCGTAGAGTGATTCCACGTCGGCGACGGTGACGTAAGGGTCGCGGTCGCCGTGGATGAAGAGGACGGGCCTGGGGGCAATGCGCCCAACCCAGCGGATGGGGCTGGCCTCTGACAAGCGAGCGTTCAGCCGCCACCCGGCGACCCCGATGACCAACCGCGCCAGCGGAAGCGCCAACCAATGCGGCAGGCTCACTCGCTGCTCCCGCACCCAGCCCAACATGGCGCTCTCCAGCCGCGCGAATCCGCCATCAGAGATGACTGCGCGGATGGCCTCGCTCTGCGGCGCGGTGATCAGCCCCACAGCGCCGCCCATCGAAAAGCCCAGCACGCCCACTCGCTCAATGGCCCGGCCTCGCAGATAGTCTATTGCTCCCAACATATCCTGGCGCTCAAAGCATCCCAGGCTGACCCGGTCGCCATCGCTGCGGCCGTGGGCGCGGAAATCGAACATCAGCACGTTGAAGCCGGCCTCGTGGAACCAGGGGGCATAGATGACGTCGGGGTCCATACTGCCGGCGTGACCGTGGCAAAAGACGACGGCGCCTCTGGCCGGATCGGCCGGGATGAACCAACCGCGCAGTACGACGCCGTCACGGCTGGGAAAGCTGACCTCTTCGTAGGCCAGTCCGTGGTCGGCCGGGCTGGTATGCTCGTCGGTAGTACGGCGCGCGATCAACTTGCTCGACCCCGCCCACGCCAGGCCGGCCAGCAGGATGAGAATAGCGACCAGGCAGCACAACAGGATGGTCAAAGCGCAGATACCTCAGACTCGCTCGCCAGTCTTCGCGCGGCGACGATCAGCACGCCGATAAAGGCGACGGTCAACAGTCCAAGCAACCCCGCGAGCGCCATCATTCCCACCCCGATGAGGGCAAAGCGGGTCGCGTCCTCCTCGTATGCCAACGCGCTAGCTCCCCCAAAAGCCAGCCCCACGGCGATAGCGTTCCACACCCCGTGGATAGTCACGGCGGCCCCGTAGCAGCCCAACAGTCGCAGAGGCTTGCGCGCGGTCCACAATTGTCCCCAGCCCCAACCGACCAACCCGCTGGTCAGGCAGTGCATCACCGTCGCGCCCATGCGAGATATGGCTCCCAGGGACCATCCTTCCGCCCCACCCAGCGCGCCGCCGAGCAGGTTCTCCACCAGAGCAAAACCCGCACCGCCGGCCACGCCCCATAGAAAAGCGCGCGCCGGTTGCGGGCGCGCCCAACGGGCCGCCACGCCAGCGGCCAAAGTTTTGAAGGCTTCCTCTATCAGCGGGACAGGAAGGGAAAACAACAGCAGCGCAGAAACAAAGACCAGCGGCGAGAGCAGCAGGTCGAGCAGGTTGGTGAGGTCTTGTTGCCAGGCCGGGTCCTGCAACCTCTCCGCCAGCGCCATGACTCGCTCCGCTCCACCGGGCAGCATCAGTGCAACTACAGTAACGGCCACGACGAGCGCCAGAACGAGCAGCACCTCGCCAACCAGAGAGGCGCCAAAGGCCACGGAACCGCCGCCGACTGTGGAAGCGACGACCTCGCGCCAAGAACCTCCCGCCCCACGCAGCGCGCGCCCTACCAGGCAGAGCACAATCAACGGCGGGAGAGTCATCGCCAGGACGTGGATGGGGGGCAGCAACAGAGCGGGGGCCAGAGATCGTGCGCTTACCACCCCCCCCAACCCAATGAGAAGTAGAAAGGCCAACAGGAGCCACAGCAGCCAGGCGCGGGGCGGGTCGAACGAGCGGGAGGGCCGGTCGCGCCACCTGGCCCACCCGTGTGATATCATAGGGACGCCAAACAGCAGGCTCAGCGCCATTGAGCCCGCCAGCGGCAATGTCTCGGCTGCGGTCAGCGCGACGCCACCTACGAGAGCAGCCGCCAGCAACAACAGCCCGCCGCCACAGGCCAGCACAGAGAAGAGGGCACTGGCGATACCGGCAACGAGCCACAACGTGCGGCGTTCCATCTTCCCGCTCTCCTGCCTCCTGCTCCCTGCTCCCTGCTTCCTGCTCCCTTACCGCTCCTCGATCAGAATCGTCTCGATATAGTCAGGCGGCTGACCCGCTCCCGATTGCGTCGAGTTGAGACTCTGGGCGATCTCCATACCCTCAATGATGCGACCGATGATGGTGAATCTCCCATTCAGGTCCGGTATAGGCGCATAAGTGATGAAAAACTGGCCGTTGTTGTTATTCGGCTGGGGAGTGTACAACGCCAATAGACCAGCCTCGTCAAAAGTCAGGTCGGGGCTGATCTCGTCGCTGCAGGTATAGCCAGCAAACGAAAGACTAAAGCCGTTGTTAGTGGGGTCGCCGCTCTGCGCCACGAACTCGGGGTCCACGTAAAAGAAGGTCTGGTCATCGTACCAGCCATCCTGCGCCAGGAAAACAAAGCTGTTGACGTTGACCGGGGCCTGCTCGGCAAAGAGCTCGACGGCAAAATCCCCCTTGCTCGTGCGGAAGGTAGCGACGTAATCCTTGTCCGGGTCAATCACCTGGGGCGGAACCTCGTCATAGCCCCGAGGCGGGTTCGTCAGCAATTCGATGAAAGAGATGATACGGGCAGGAGCAAGCCCCAATTGCTGGGTGGGGTAGACCACACCGTTGATGACATAGCTCGGAGTACCGCCGAGGCCCACTTCGATGGCAATCCGAGTGTCGGCGTCCACCTTCTCTTTGTAAACTTGATCCTCGAGTTCCTGGGCAAAACGCTCGGTATCCAACCCCAACTCTTCCGCGTACTCGACCAACTTGTCCGGCATTTGATCGAGTGTGAGCTGTCCCCATTCCTGCTGGCGCGAGTAAAGCAGGTCGTGCATCTCCCAAAACTTGCCCTGAGCGCCGGCGGCCTCGGCGGCCTCGGCCGTGATCTGTCCCTTGTCGTGGTAACTCAACACAAAGTGACGGAACGTGCCTCGAAAGTCCTCACCGTATGTATCTTCCAGATACATTCGCAGGGGCGCCATCCCTGCGCAGCCCGGTCACTGAAAATCGGCGTATTCGATGAGGGTAATGGAAGCGTCGTCCGGCCCGTGGACGTGATCCACCTCCGAAACCGGCGGGATGTTGGGATTGACCGGGAACTCTAACGGCGCCAACTCGCAAGTGGCGGGGCCAGATGGGGTCACGGCGACGGTCGCCGCCGGGGCAGACGTGGGCGAGGGCGGGGGCGACGAAATCGGGCTTGCCGGAGCATCACCGTTCCCGCATCCGGCGATCATCCCTATTGACAGCAAAACAACCAACAGCAGTACAGACTTGCGCATAACGATCTCCTTTTTGTCCGACAGAATGGACGATATTGTACCATTAAATGCGTGAAACGTGAAGCGTGAGACGTAAAACGCAAGAGTGGCCGTTTGGCAAGCAGCGCGATTTGGAGTAAAATGAACGTGGATGGTCGGGATTCAACTGATCCGTTCAATCCTGGCAATCCGCCGTTCTGGAGAGAAGGCTATGGACAAGAAACGCAGGCCTTTGGCTGTGGTGGAAAACCGTATCGAGGTGGCCGCTTCACCGGAGATATTGTGGACCTGCTTTGCCGACACCGGCCGGTGGCCTCATTGGTTCCCCGGCTTGATCGCAATGGAGTGGGCCACCGGCGCCACCTGGGCCCTGGGAGCCCAGTTCCGCCAGAGCGTCAAGTTTGGCTTTCCCCTGGGCCAGGTGACCGGGGTGGGCACGATCACCGAGATCAGCCCCTCACCCTACGTGGCGTGGGAGGGAAAGGTGGCGGGAATGGAAGCGATTCACGGTTTCCGTTTCGACGCCACCGCCGGCGGCAGTGAGGTGCTCAGCCGCCACGAGTTTTACGGCCCGCTGGCGCTGCTGGCCCGGCTCCTGTTCCTCACCCGCCGCGTGCACAAGATCTACCAGGCGGCGCTGGAGGGACTAAAGGCTTACGTCGAGACGGGGACGATACAACTGCGGATGCCGGTGTAGGGGTGAGTAAAGCGTAAAACGTGATGCGTAAATGATAGGGGTGCGTTTCATTTCAGTAGAGACCCTAGACCTCGGAGGTCTCTGCCGAGCTTGTGCTCGCCCAAAACCGCCGATATGGGCAGTTTTTGAGCCTGAAAACACATCTCATTAGACCTCCGAGGTCTTACCCAACTCATCTGAAACACACCTAAATGATAGAACAAGGGGAATGATGCGCAGACTGGGAGTGATTCTAAATCTGGCGCTGGCTCTTCTCGCCGCGTGCGGGGGAGCCACGACAACCCCCACTTTTACCCCACTGCCGCCGGAAGAAGCGGCTTTTGCGCAACAAAGGGAGCGAATGGTGATAGAGACGATCGAGAGACGAGGTATCAGCGACGAGGACGTGTTGAACGCTATGCGCGCCGTCCCCCGCCACCTCTTTGTGCCGGAAGGAAATCGCAATCACGCCTACGGCGATTACCCGTTGCCCATCGGTTACGGCCAGACCATCTCCCAACCCTACATCGTCGCGCTGATGACCGACCTGCTGGAACTGAAAGAGGGGGACAGAGTGCTGGAGGTCGGCACAGGCTCCGGCTACCAGGCCGCCATCCTGGCCGAGATCCCCGGCATCGAGGTCTATACCATCGAGATCATCCCCGAGCTGGCCGAGAGCGCGGACGAGCGGCTGGCGAGCGTGGGATACAGCGGCGTCCACCGCAAGCAAGGAGACGGCTACTACGGCTGGCCCGAGTACGCCCCCTTCGACGCCATCATCGTCACCGCCGCTCCCGACCACCTGCCGCAGGCGCTGGTGGAACAACTGGCCCCCGGGGGAAAGATGGTGGTTCCCATCGGCCCGCCGGGCGGCTACCAGACGTTGTGGAAGTTTGTGAAGGAGCCAGATGGCGAGCTAAAGGCCCTCAATATGGGGGGCGTGGCCTTTGTGCCGCTCACCGGGCCGGGGGCGGAGGAACACGGTGGCGAGGGAGGTTACGAGTGGCCTCTACCGTAATCCAGGCTCCCAAGTAACAGGCCGCCCCCACCGCCAAAACGAATGAAAAGCCACGAGAGAGCGCCATCAGCGCAGCCAGGATCGAAGCCATGACCGAAACCGCCCCGTTGACCCCCCAGGCCCAGGTGACGAGGGCCGGAGATTTTCGCTCCCACAGCGCCAATCCTTGCGGGAAAGGCATGCCCATCAGCAAGCCCGGCGGGGCCAACGCCGCCACCGCAATGAGCAACCGGGCCGCCAGCGGCGCGGACAGCGCGGCCTCGAAGAGAACGGGCAGCCCCAGCGCGTATCCCCCGACGAGCAGCGGCAGCAGGATCAGCGCCAGCCGGAGCTTTACGCGGCGGCTAAGCAAACTCCCCAACCCGGAAAAGAGGAGCAGCGCAAAAAGCACCGTCGCCATTGCGTATGCCGGGTGGCCCAGGAAGAGGATGAAGCGTTGCAAGAGTGGGATCTCCACGCACAGGTACCCCAGCCCCAGCAGCGCAAAGTAGGCCAACGTCCCACCCACCGCCGCGCCGCGCCCCACGCCGCCCTGCGCCGCCAGCGGCAGTAGAATCAGCACGCCGGCCGCTAGCAACGCCAGCGCCAGCAGCGCCAGCAGCACAAAGTAGCCCGCGCCGCCGAAAGGTTGCCACGTATGCCCGGCCAGCGCCAGCGCCTGCCGGGCCTGCCCCCACTTGAAAAAGTGACCAAAGAAGGGATGGTCGTCGTCGGGCGGCTCGACGTCGAAGGAGTAGGCTCGATACCAGGCGTCTCTGTCCTGCGCCTCCAGCAACCCCTTGCAGGCGCGGTAATAGTCCGGCTCTGGCATCACGTTGTATGCGTTCACCTCGTCCGGGCGAACGCCGGGAAGGTAGGCCAGGTCAAAGGCGCGCGAGGCAGCAAAGGCGCGGACGGTCTCCAGTTCCCCTGCGGTGAACGGGCCGCGCCGCGCCAGGATGAGTATCTGTTGATAGCTGCGCAGGGCGACGAGGTGAGTGCGCGGGTCGCCGCCGGCCCGCTCGACCGCCTCCACAGCGAGCGCAAAGGCGCGAACCGACTCCGAAGGAGGCACTTGCAGCCAGCGCGTCACCACCAACAGGCCATCCTCGTCCAGCCGGGCCAGGTAGTCGCTGAAAGCTTCCACGGTGTAGCAATAGTCCTCGGCCAGGCTGTACGCGCCGGACGTGACCGGGCGCTGCGGCGCGGTGAGCGAGAGCACGACCACGTCGTACCGCTCCTGCGACCGCCGCGCACAAGCCCGCCCCTCCTCCACCACGACCGTCACGCGGGGATCGTCGTACAGGCCGCCGGCCCATTCCCCCTGCGCCCGCACCGCCTCGACGATGAGCGGGTTCGCCTCCACCGCTGTGACCGTCTGCGCTCCCTCCGCCAGCGCGACCAGCACGTCAAAGCCGCCGCGCGGCTCCAGCACCAGCGCACGAGCGGAGGGGCGCAGCCGGTACGGGAGCGCGGTCAGCAGGCAGTCGGTGAACGGCAGTTCCGCAAAACCCGGCGCCACGTGACTGATGGGGCTGAGGTCGTCTCCGTCCACCGTGAGGGCCAATTGGGGCGGCGGCCCGCCGGCACAGATAAAGCCGCGTCCGGGCAGTCTGCGGATGCTCTGGGAGCGCACCACGTCCACCCGAGAGAAACCGTTCCAGCGCCGCGAGACCAATTCCGCGTCGGGGTAGAGCAAGGCATAACTCAGACTCTTGTACGGCGAAAGCCGGATTTCGAGGAAAGAGGGGAGATGCAGGGCGGCGAGCAGGAGAAGGAGGACAAGGGCCAATTGCGTCAAACGTGAAACGTAATACCGACTACTGACTACTGGATACTGACTGCTGACCACTGGATACTGAAAGATGAGGGCCGCGACGATCCCCAAGGCAGAGGAGAGAAGAACAACGCCTTCGCCACCCAGCAGTGATGGCGCGACGACGGCAATCAGGCAGCCGACAGCCGAGCCGGTCAGGTTGGCGGCGTAGGTGCGGTTGGCGTCCTCGGGGTGCGCCGCCAGTAGCAGACCGACGGCGGTACCGCTGCAAAAGAACGGGGTTGCCAGCGCGACGTAATGCAGCGCCAGCACAACCGCCTGCCGCCAGTCGTGGGCGATGCGGAATGAGTCGAAGGGGACGTAGAGAGTAAGGATGTAGGAGCCAACGGCCGTGAGGGCGAACCCCCAACCGAGCAGAGACAACACGCGCGCGGGGTCGCGCTCTTTTAGCCGAGGGCAGAGAGTCAGGAACGTGCCACTGGCGCCAAAGCCCAGCAAAGCCAGGCTGACGATCATGAAGGCAAAGTGGTAGAACTGGGCGACGGAAAAGAGGCGCGTGAGGTTGATCTCGAAAACGAGCGTGGCCGCCGAGAGGAGAAAAAGCCCTGCATAGGTCATCATCCCGCTGCTCCTGGCCCTATTGTACACCCAAGCCACACCGGTGGCTAATTCCCAGCCACAGACTGGGCGACAAAAAACCTCTCACAGGCGAGGCTTTGGGAAAGCGGGGCGACTATCTCACCAAATGACAGGACACCAGATGCCCCTCGTCACCCGGCACTGGCCGGAGAGAGGGCATCTCCTGCGAGCAGATCTCCTCTGCCAGGGGACAGCGGGGGTGGAAGCGGCAGCCGGATGGAGGGTTGATGGGGCTGGGAATCTCTCCCTTGGGCAGGGGGGCCGTGCGGCGGGCGTGAGGGTCGGGCACCGGCACCGCTGCCAGCAGCGCTTGCGTGTAGGGATGTTGCGGGTTGCGATAGACCTGTTCCAGGGTCCCCATCTCGCAGATCAGCCCCAGGTACATAATCGCGATTCGGTCACAGATGTACTTGGCCGTAGCCAGGTCGTGGGTGATGAATAGGTACGTCAGGTTGAAATCCTGTTTGAGCTGCACCATCAACTCCAGGAGCAGCGCCCGTACCGAAACGTCAACGTTGGCGATGGGTTCGTCGGCGACGATGAGGTCCGGGTGCAGCATCAGCGCCCGCGCGATGATGGCTCTCTGACGTTGCCCGCCGCTCAGTTGGTGAGGGTATTTTTCGTAGAGAGTGGCGGCCGGTGTCAGCCCCACGCGCTCCATCATCTCCAGTACCCGGCGGCGCTTCTCATCCCCCCTGGCCACATCAAAGATCTCGAGGCTGTGACCGATGGCCGCGCCGGTCTTCATGCGGGGGTTCATTGAGGCAAACGGATCCTGGAAGATGACCTGCATACGCTGCCGCATACGGCGCATCTCTTCGCCGTCCAGTGTAGTCAGGTCTATGTCATCGAACAGAATGTTTCCCTCTGTAGGATCCACCAGGCGCAAGATCAGTCGCCCGGTCGTTGTCTTGCCGCTGCCGCTCTCTCCAGCCAGCCCAAAGACCTCCCCGCGACGGATCTCAAAGTCTATCCCGTCTACAGCGTGCACAAACTGTCGCTGGCGAGTTACAAGATGTTCGATAAACCCCTTTTGTACGGGGAACCATTTTTTCAGGCCCCGAATTTCGACTAGATTTTGTTTCGTCATTGGCTTCTCACTCGTACAACCAACAAGCACTCCAACGTCCTGGTCGCACTTCTTTGAAGGGCGGTTCCTCAAACTGACAACGATCTATCGCACGAGGACAGCGGGGATGGAACTTGCAGCCAGGCGGCGGGTTTATCAGATCGGGTGGGTCCCCACCCATAATTTGCAGGTGATCCTCTGTCAGGCTGATGTTAGGCACCGAGTTCAACAGCCCCTGGGTGTAGGGATGGAGCGGGTCGTCAAAAAGCAGATGCACATCCGCCAGTTCCATCAGTTTGCCAGCATACATCACCGCCACGCGATCCGCCAACTCGGCCACCACGCCGATGTTGTGGGTAATGAGGATAATGGTCAAGTTGAACTGGTGCTGTAGGTCTCTGAGTTGATCGAGGAACTGGGCCTCGACGATCACGTCCAGCGAGGTCGTAGGCTCGTCGGCTATGATCAGATCGGCGTTCAGGGCCAGCGCCAGCCCGATCATTACCCGCTGGCGCATGCCGCCGCTCAACTGGTGCGGGTAATCGTCCAGGCGCTCGACTCTGATCCCCAGTTTGTCAATCAGCTCCGCTGCTCGCTTCCGCGCCTCTTGGGTACTCTCAGGGCCGTGTGTCTGAATTGTCTCTACGATGTGGTCGCTGACGCGCTGCAAGGGATTCAGACAGGTCATCGGGTCCTGAAAGATCATCGAGATGTTCGCTCCCCGCAGACGGCGCATCTCTTCAATACTCAGTTCCAGTAAATTGCGCCCATTGAAGATGATCTCGCCGCCGACGATTTCGCCTGGCGGGCGTAAGAGGCGCAAAATTGCCATCCCCATGGTGGATTTGCCGCAGCCTGACTCGCCCACCAACCCCAGCACTTCACCTCTGTGCACTGCCAGACTGACGCCGTCTATGCCGTGTACAACGCCGACCCGGGTAGGATAATCCACTCTCAGGTTCCGTATTTGCAGTACTGGCTCGCTCATGATTCGGTCAACCTCGGGTTCAGGATCTCGCTCAGTCCCTCGCCGAACATGCTAAAACCCAGTGCCACAAGAATGATCATCAGGCCAGGAAATGTAACCAACCACCACTGCCCAGCGGGTAGAAACTGTCGGCCCTTGCTGATGTCGTATCCCCAATCCGGTGTTGGAGGGGGCAACCCTAAGCCGATGAAACTCAGGCCTGCCTCGGTCAGGATAGCATCTGCGATGTTGACCGAGAAAATAACGACCATGGAGGCAATCACATTGGGGAATACGTATCGGAAAAGAATGGTGGTCGGCCTGGCTCCCAGGCTGCGAGCCGCTTCGACGTAGAGTTGTTGCTTGATGGCCAGCACCTGCCCGCGCACTATCCTGAAGAAAGTGGGCATATAGACCACGGCAATGGCTGCGGTTGTCGTCATAGTGCCTGTCATCACGGCAATCTGATCGCCGCTCAAGTGTGTGCCGATGGTTGCCATGACTTGCTCCAGAACCTGCTGCATCTTCAATTGCAACACTGCGGCCATAGCAATGGCCAGAATGAGACCTGGGAAGGAATAGACGCTGTCCATAATGAGGGAAAGGACGCGATCGACAGCCCCACCGACAAAGCCTGAGAGCAATCCGATGGGTACTCCCACCAGTGCCGAGAAACTGGCCGACAACACAGCCACCAGAAGGACGGCCCGCGCACCAAAAATAATGCGGCTCAAGATATCGCGACCTAGGTTGTCGGTGCCTAACACAAAGGTCCGGCCGAACGGTTCTCCCACCTGTTCTAACCGATCGTCGTAGGCCGGCATGAACTCTGGAGCCAGGTGCTCCTCAACCACGAGTGCATCTACCTGCCCTTCAGTCAGAGCCTGAAAGCACTCCTCGATTTCATAGAACTTTTTGACCTGGGCCTCCAGTTCCAGGACACGGAACTGGCCAGTGCTATTGGCGCGTACACCGACGAGGACCCCGGCCAAGTCGCTGGGCTCCCGGACGGCCTCCTCGCCGGTCTGCACGATCAAGACCTGACGTCCTCCACCTGGCGCTGTGAAGGGCGAGCCGACGGGCTTGACAGGATCGTAAGGAGCCAGACGAGGAGCCAGGATGGTCATCAAGAGGATCAAGACGAGAATAACGCCACCGGACACTGTGATATACCATTCTGTGCCATACCACTTGGCACCGCGGAAGAAACGGGCTATGAGGCCGATGTTCTCAGTGATAGGAGTGGTTTCAATAGATTGAGCTGCCATAATCCTCCGTCCTAATAGCGGATGCGCGGGTCAATGTAAGCATAGATTATATCCACGAGGAGGCTGACACCCGCCACCAGAAAAGCAAACATGACAATGGTACCCTGAATCGTGGAAAAGTCGCGGTCATATATGCGGCGCACCAGCATGTTACCCAGACCTGGCCAGGAGAATGTCGTCTCGGTCAGGACGGCACCAGCCAAAAGCGCAGCAAACTGCAGCCCCATCATGGTGAGAATGGGAATGAAAGCATTCTTCAAGCCATGTTTGTAGACGACCACTCGTTCTCGAATGCCGCGTGCTCTTGCGGCCGTGATGTAATCTTGTCGCAGGACATCCAGCATATTCGACCGGGTGAGACGGGTGAAGACACCGGACAGGTAGAGTCCGAGCGTAAGGGAAGGCAAGATCAGATATTTGATAGCGCTAAGCAGGCTAGGGATGTTCCCCGTCAACAGACTGTCCAGAGCGTACAGGCCCGTAATCTGCCGTGGTGCCATTTCTGGGCCAATGCGACCGGCAACCGGCAGCCACCCAAAACGGACCCCCAGGATCATCTGCAGGATCAGGCCCAGCCAGAAGATGGGAACAGAATAAATCATGATGCTGAAGATGCGTAGGCCGTAATCGAGGGGACTCCTGCGCTTCTGGGCCGCAAAAGCGCCAGTGGAGATGCCAATGAGCAAGGTGATGATCATCCCACAAACAGCCAACTCCAACGTGGCCGGGAAACGATCTGTGATCTCCGACAGCACCGGGCGCTTCTGAGTCATAGATGTACCCAGGTCGCCACGCAGCAGACTCCACAGATAGGTAAAGTACTGACTATCGAATGGGTTGATTCGTATCTCGAATTGCTCGAGCGGAGCCCATCCTTCTATGTGCTTTTCGGCGATAACCTCAACCCAGTCTCCCTCAGTTCTCACCCTCTTCACATTTTCACCGATGCCAAGACGGCCAACAGAGTCGCTGGCGGAAGCGTCAGTGTAGAGCTCGGTTTCGGACTCGACCTGTGCCGTGGAGAAGACTCGTCCCCACAGCCCAGTGCGGAGATCCTTTGCCCGCACCCAACCTTGCACCTGCTCAGTCGTCCCAAGCCACAACCAGTCATCTGCCTCTGGGACCCAGCCGGCGATCCTGAGTTTCTCTCCCTCTTCAATGGGTCGCAGTACCTCTGCGTCTGAATCAGGTTCGGCATACAGGCTCAGTGGTCTCCTGGCGATGGCGGTGCTGCCACGGAAGTTGAAAAGGACCGGCTTATCCAACCCCAATGCATGGCGCAGGTTGCGGATCTGCTCCTCAGATGCAGTCTCTCGTAACATAGCCAATGCCGGGTCGCCGGGCATGATGCGCAAGATGACGAACACCAACGTAATCAGGATCCATATCATAGGAATGGTCATCAGCACACGGGTGACAATGTGTGCACGCAGCGATGATGACATAGGCGTACTCCTCTTACTTGCAAGAGAGGGGTTTTGACGGGTGGCGTACTTCCCGCCAAAACCCCTGCTCACTAACTGAGTGTCAACTTCACAAGCAGGTCAGCCGTCTACTTGCCAATCAGGAAGTAGTGAAGCTGCATCAGTGGGTCGAGGGTGACGCCCGTAACACCCTCAGCGTAGGCGGCATACAGCGCGCCCTGCGCGAAGGGGGTGGTGGGATTCTCGTCGAACCACATCTCCTGGATTTGCTCGTAGAGAGCCGCCCGTGCGGCATCGTCGGTCTCTTTCATGGCCTGCTCAAGCAGAGCGTCCATATCGGGGTTGTTGTAGCGGCTGCCTATTCCCGTGGTGGCTGAGGAGTGGGCGAAGGGGAAGGTGTAGTTGTCGGGGTCCAAGTAGTCGGGATACCAGCCCAGCAGGAAGACGGGCATGGTGCCCTCGTTGCGATACACCTTGTAGGTAGCCCACTCGGCACTCTGCAGGTTGACCTGGATCACTCCCGAGGCTTCGTAGTTATCCTTGATGATCGCCACGACATCCGCCTCAGTGTCACCATAGTGGTCCGGGCTCCACCACAGGTCCATCACCAGTGGGTTACTCTCGTCGAATCCAGCGTCGGCCAGCAGAGCCTTGGCCTGTTCTACGTCGGGATCTTCGGGGTAGAAGACTTTGTGGCCCAGAAAACCAGGTGGGACCATGCTGTAGAGCGGTACCTTGGTCCCCTGGAAGCCGACGTCGGCGATCTGCGCTCGATCAAGGAGCAAAGCCAGCGCTTGGCGCACCCGAGGGTCACTGATGGGGTCTATCTGGCTTTGGTAGACGACGTAGCGAATCTCGGTGCCAGGTCCCTGCTGCACCACGATGTCCGGGCTAGCGTCCAGACGTTGCAAGTCGGCCGGCAGGAGGGTCTTCCAGGCCACGTCAATCTCCCCGTTCTCCAGCGCCAGAGCCATAGCCGCTGCGTCAGCGAAATAGCGTACGATCACCTTGTCAGCGACCGCGGGTGTGCCGTAGTAGGTCTCGTTGCGCTCAAAGATCGCTTCCTCATCTCGCTTCCAACTGGTGCAAACGTAACGGCCGATGCCGCCAGAGTAGTTGTCCGCCTGATACTCCTCGGTGCTCCAGGTGTTGGGATTCACGATCTTGTAGGGGTTGGTGGCCACCAGTTGTGGGAAGAAGCCGACCGGTGCAGGGAGGACAAATTTGACCGTGTAGTCGTCCACCTTCTCTACGTGGTCTATGTAGGCAGACACCAGGAAGGCTACCTCGCCAGCCAGTGTCTTCTCCATTTCGATCACGCGATCCTGGATGGAGAATATGACCGCATCCGCGTTGAAAGGTGTACCGTCAGGGAACGTGACGCCCTCGCGGAGTTTGAAGGTATACTCTAGTCCATCATCGCTGATGGTAGGCCAATCGGCGGCCAGGCCCAGCTCGAGCTCACCAGATGTGCCTGGCACGTTGTTCAGCAGGCCATCGGCGACCTGGTGCGTGAATTCCCAGCCAGGGAAGCCGTAGCAATCGGCAGGATCAAGGGTAGCTGGCTTGTCCGTGGTGCCGATGATCAGGGGCACCACCTCGGGTTCCTCCGGCGGTGCCTCGGTCGGCTCCGGCGGCGCCTCGGTCGGCTCCGGCGGCGCTTCGGTCGGCTCCGGCGGCGCTTCGGTCGGCACCTCGGTCGCCGGAGGGGCGCACGACGCCACCAGGCCAACGAGCAGGGTCAGTGCTACCAAAATGCTTAGTACACGTAAGGCTTTCATCTATTTTCTCCTCCTGATTTGTTACAAAAGTTTCAACACATGCTGAAAAGTATAGTGGTATCCCGTGTCATCACCTCCTTTTGCGAGTAGGCAGTTCATAGGGGAAAAATCACGCCCCAGCAGGCAAACCACATAACAGCACGTGATTGGCCTGCGTTTGCAACGCGACTAGTATACGGCAAAAGGGGCAAATGTCAAACCGTAGAATGACCAGCGATCTGGCGTATCGCTATAGATACCCCGATGAGCGTGAGATGGTTCATTTACCATCCCATTTGTCCCTAATCAACCGCCAGGCCCACCAATTGCGCCCACTCGCCGTGAATGCCGTCTTCCGTCACCCCATAGTAAGCGCGTATTTTGCCGCCCTCTCGCTGTGCCAAGTCGTAGCGGGTTTGATCTCTGTACTTGCGTTGCTTCAGCAAGCCAATGTCGCCGCGCCACTCCACCTTGCTCGCGTCCACCGGGTGCTCTTCGACCTGGGTGATGGCATAGTGCCACAGCCGTCGCGCCGACTTGCGGGTGACGTTCTTGACCTGGTTGCCGTTGCGCAAGTCGCACATGGTGTGGTAGAGCGTGCCCTTGCGCTCCTGGCTCTCCACGATCTCTACACCCGTCCGAGGCGGCTTGATGTGGCCCGTCGCTTCCTCGCCCCTCACGGCAGCCGGCTCTTTCCACACCCGCTTGACCAGGCTCACGATCTCGTCCCGCACGGCCAGGTCGGTCTCCCCTTCGCTGCGCACATAGATTTTATTATCGTCAATGGCATAAGGTGGATCGTCGCCCCCGGGCACCGCCAGGCGCACGACTTTTGTTCCCTGCGTCTCTTGCGCGTCAACAGTGACGTCGAGAGGGGGCGTGATGCGGCGTTCGACCTCTTCCTGGAGATCGCGAATCAGCTTTGAGGGAGCGCGCACTCCTGCCGGTTGTTCCTTGGGGTTGGCGCTGACGCCCACGTAGATGGCGCCCCCGTTGGTGTTGGCAAAGGCGCAGACGTCGGCCAGGATAGCGTACAGCCGTCCACCCCGGCGAGTGTAACCGACGTGAAAAGCCTGTACGATGGTGTCTCCCTCCTCTCGTGCAGCCTGGATGTGGTCCAGGGGAGCCTTGGCCGGGCGGTAGGGCCGCGTGAGGGCAAAATCGTTGCCCAGGAATACTTCTCTCAGCGCGGCAAAGCTGACTTCCGGTAAAAGCACCTCCGTCACTCGGTCACCGACCCCTAGATGCTTACCGTCGCGGGTGAGCCGGTGGGCGTCGGAGCTTTGAATACACCGCATAGGGCGCGGGTACTCGGGACGCGAACCGTCGAAGAAGCGCGCTGTCGTGCGTCGCCCCTTGTTCTCGAGATCGGTCGCCTCCAGCGCGTGGAGATGAGGGTCTTGCGTATAGGCCATGCGCGTCTGCCCGCCCAATCCCGACCGGCGCATAGCCACCCCGTGGGAGGAATTGACGTGAGCGGCTATGACGATCCCGCCCGCCTCGTCAATGACCCGGTAGGCCGTCAGCACATCGGTCGTTGCTCCGACCTCGCCGCTGCCGGCGTCCAGCCTGTCCGGCGGGATATTGAGCTGACGCAGGATGAACTCTAGCTCTCGCACGTCCACCTCGGGAGAAAAGATGCCGAGGATGTGAAAGCCCAGGGTCGCCGTAAACTCGAACCCCGGCAGAACCAGCACCTTCTCTCGCAGCCGCCGGTACTCTTTCAATTGTTGCTGCTCTTCTTGCCGTATCCGACCGAGTTGCTCCAGCAACTCTAATTGGTTGATCTGTTCCAACATCGCCTGGTAGCCGGCCACCGTGTTGTGGTCGGTAAGAGCGATAATGTCCAGCCCCTTGTTCTCTGCCTGGCGTATTATGTCCAGATAGGATCTGTTGGGCTCCTGATAATCAGCGGATACGGGGGTATGTAAGTGTAAATCAACCCGCTTCCACTGCGGTTTTGTGCCTTTCTTCTTTCTTGTCATTATTCTCCTAAATCTCCCTGCCGAGCGACCTCATCCACAGGGCGCGCATCTCGGATTTACCGAGAAACGCCCGTGATGTTCACATATTAGCCAGACACGGCAGGGAATCTCAAATCAAAGCGGTGTGTTTCATTTTAGTAGAGACCCTAGACCTCCGAGGCCTTACCCAACTCATCTGAAACGCACCGCAATCAATCAAACGAGGCTACTCTCTTGGAGCAACCCTCCTATTATTTCCAACAGTTCGGATGGGCGGAAGGGTTTGAAGACAAATTCATCGGCGCCAGCGGCCAGACACTCGGCCGAACGATCCATACCCGATGTCATCACGACGGGCACTGATTTCAGCGCTTCGTCTGCGCGCAACTCCCTCAGCACGCCCAGCGTGTCTCCGTCAGAAACGTGCACATCCATCAGCAAGAGCAGCGGCTTGATCTGACGCACTGCCGGCATCACGTCATCTCGAGCATTCACGATCACAGCCTGGTACCCTTCCAACTCAAATACCGTTTTAAGCAACGTGCTAAAGGTCTTGTCGTCGTCTACGACCATAATAGTGCTCATAGCTTGGCCTACCCTTCTCCGTTACGGGACATTTTCTCAGCCCATCACTGCTGCGACCAGATGGCAGCCTTGAATACGTCGTCTACTCGCTCGGCCAGAACGAACTCGAGGGCCTCACGCACTTCGTCGGGTATGTCGTCCAGGTCCTTCTCGTTCTGCTTGGGCAAGATGACGGTCTTGAGGCCAGCCCGATGGGCGGCCAACACTTTTTCCTTGACGCCGCCCACCGGGAGCACTTGCCCGCGCAACGTGATCTCTCCCGTCATTCCCACGTCGTCGCGCACCTTTCTATCGGTCAACAGCGAAGCCAGCGCGGTGGCGATGGTGACGCCGGCCGAGGGGCCATCCTTGGGCACCGCCCCCGCTGGAACGTGCAGGTGGATGTCAGTTGACTCGAATACCTCTGGTGGGATACCCAAGTCTTTGGCCTTGGCGCGCACGTAACTGAGCGCCGCCTGCGCCGATTCCTTCATCACCTCGCCCAACTGACCGGTCACCGTGAACCCTTTGCTGCCGGGCATCTTGGTGGCCTCGCAAAAGATCAGATCCCCTCCCGCAAACGTGACGCTCAGGCCGGTGGCGACGCCCGGCAGTTGGGTGCGCAGTGCCGTCTCTGGAAAGTACTTGGGTTTTTTCAGGAACTTGGGCAAGTCGCGCGCCGTCACCCGTACCGGCTCTGTATCCCCCTCGGCAATGCCGGTCACCACCTTCCGGCAGGCCTGCCCGATCTCTCGCTCGAGGTTGCGTACGCCGGCTTCACGGGTATAGTCCCGGATGATCTGGCGCAGCGCGCCGTCGCTAAAGCTCAACTCCTCCGGTCGCAGGCCATTCTCCCGCAATTGGCGTGGGATGAGATACCCCTGAGCTATGTGCACTTTCTCCGTCTCGGTGTAGCCAGAGAGCTTTAATATCTCCATCCGGTCGCGCAGCGGCGCCGGGATAGGGTCGAGCAAATTGGCGGTGGTCACGAACATAACCTGGGAGAGATCAAAGGGCACGTCCAGGTAATGATCGCGGAACTCGCGGTTCTGTTCCGGATCCAGCACCTCCAGCAGCGCGGACGCCGGATCGCCTCGAAAGTCCTTACCCAGCTTGTCCACCTCGTCGAGCATAAAGACCGGATTGTTCGATTCCACGCGCCGCAAGGCCTGAATGATGCGGCCCGGCAGTGCGCCGATGTAGGTGCGGCGATGCCCCCGTATCTCCGCCTCATCGCGCACGCCGCCCAACGACTGGCGGATGAACTTGCGTCCCAGCGCCCGCGCGATAGATTGCCCCAGGCTCGTCTTGCCCGTACCGGGCGGCCCCACGAAACATAGGATGACACCCTCGCGCTCGCGCCGGATGAGGTCGGCCGGCTCTTGCTGCTCGAACTCATCCCGGCGCTCCTCCCGCAGTTTGCGCACAGCCAGGTACTCTAGGATGCGCTCCTTGATATCCTCGAGATCATAGTGATCCTCGTCCAAAACTTGCCGGGCGTGCGCTATCGCCAAATTATCCTCGGTCTGGATGTTCCACGGCAAACTGGTCAGCCAATCCAGGTACGTGCGAATGACGCTATACTCGGCGGCGGCGGTGGGCAGTTTGCTCAACCGGTCCAACTCGCGGCGGGCCTCCTTCTCCGCCTCCTCCGGCATTCCAGATGACTCGATCTTTTCACGGAACCCTTCCACCTCTATCTGCTGCTCGTCCGCCTCACCCAACTTGCGGCGGATGGCCTTGAGCTGCTCGCGCAAAAAGTACTCCTGCTGCGTCTTTTCCATCTCCGACTGGGCCTCAGTCTGGATCTTGCGCCCCAGTTCGAGCACCTCCAGCTCCTTCGTCAGCAACCCCAGCAACATGTGCAATTTATCGGTGACCCTATCCAGGTCCAGCAACCGCTGCGCGTCCTCCAGGCTTATCTTTTTCATCTGGTTGGCGACGGCATAGGTCAATTGTAGAGGATCCTCCAGGCTGACGATCAGCGAGCTCATCTGTTCGGGGCCTGTAGAGACCAACTCGTTCAACCGGCTAAATCCCTCTGTGATGTTTCTCTGGAGCGCTTCGACCTCCAGCGTCTTCTCCACTTTCTCCGGCGCTATAGTCACGCGCGCCTGCAGATAAGGAGAGTCGCTGGTGAACTCTGTCACACGAATGCGCAACAGCCCTTGCATGATCAGCGTGAGCGTACCGTCCGGCGCTTTGAACAAACGATGCACTGCTGCGACAGTCCCAATCCGGTAAACGTCATCTGGCCCCGGATCTTCCACATCCGGGTCGCGGCTGGCCACGAGACCGACGAGCTGCTTCCCTAACATCGCGTCGTCAATCAACCGGACGGAGCGTGGCTGACCAACGCGGATCGGGACCGCCGTCATCGGGAAAACGACCAAACCCCGCAGCGGCAAGATTGGAAGATGTGTAGGAACCGTGAGCACCCCGCTCTCTTTGCTGCCGTCCGACGAATCGCCGAGCACTTTCGTGGCCTGCGGGTTGTTCAGTAGACCCAACCAGTCCTCTAGCCTCTCTGCCTCTTTACTTGACATCCCTTATCCTCAATCCTCCACTCCAACAATGATACCCTAATTTTAACTGCTCAGCCAAGGCAGTTCTTGCCCGTCATTGCGAGGAGCCGAAGCCGCGAGCGAAGCGTGGCGGGCAGCGACAGCCTCTCGCAGACGAGAGCAGTTACCCCTAATTGTACCACAACTATACGTCTCGCCCAAACGCTCGCCCAGGCCGCGTCTGTGCTCAAACTTGCCAACTTGCGGCTGGGCCGTGTTATGGTATCATCTTTTGGCATATCACACACATTACCTTACTGCAGACTGCCGTAAATTCGTGCCGAGTTTTTCACACTCACACCGGCCTAAAGAGCCGGTGTTAGGGCACTTTTCGGCCAATTTGTGGGCCTAGCGCCGCCTCTTCTATGGCTGAGAA
>Ga0180432_10003999_pt1 | contig 20606 bp, 16 predicted proteins | sample SS_ome_10_FD_132414 | JGI IMG/M metagenome (GOLD analysis project Ga0180432, IMG submission 132414) | Hypersaline lake sediment archaeal communities from the Salton Sea, California, USA - SS_1_MS_2 metaG | ecosystem: Environmental > Aquatic > Non-marine Saline and Alkaline > Hypersaline >...
GGACGAGACACGGCTGATCGAGCTGACCCACACAGGCCCGCTGCGAGTCTTTCCCATCACACCTCCGCCGGAAAGCTGGGTGGAGGCAGACATCGACGCACGTCATCAGTTATCCGCACGGCTGCTCCACACGAGGTGCGGTTGGACGCCCTTCGAGGACGTATGGGTCACCGGCCGTATCCTGAGGACCTGCATCAGAGGTCGGATCGCCTTCGATCAGGGCACAGTGTGTGCCGCACCCGGGTCAGGACAAGACATGGTTCGACAGATGCGCGTGGGCGAGACCCGGCCCGACGACCAAGCATAGCACCTCGGAACGAACGTATCCAGTCTCAGTCACGAAGGGGGAAACGGATGGTAACGAGAATCAACGGCGGGACCAAGAGGGTGGGCCTGTCGCCCGCCGTGCACAATGGGTTCTTCGGGCGCGACATCCTGTCGGTCAAGCAGTTTTCCAGGGAAGACCTCAGCTACATCTTCAAGGTAGCGGAGGAGATGGCGGCAATCGTTCGAAGGGTCGGCGCTACTGATCTTCTGAAGGGCACCGTGCTGGCGAACGTCTTCTACGAGCCCAGCACTCGGACCAGCTCATCGTTCACGGCAGCTATGCAGAGACTGGGAGGCTCCGTCATCCCCATCAACGAGGTACGATACTCGTCAGTGACCAAAGGAGAATCCCTGCCCGACACGATTCGGACCCTGGAAGCCTATGCCGATGTCGTCGTGCTCCGCCACCCTGAAGTAGGTGCCTCGGCCAATGCCGCACGGTACTCGCGCAAGCCGGTTATCAACGCAGGGGATGGGATCGGGGAGCATCCCACCCAAGCGCTACTGGACCTGTTCACCATCCAGCGTGAACTCGGGCGAGTCGACGGCCTGCATGTGGCCATGGTCGGTGATCTCAAGTATGGCCGGACCGTGCACTCACTATCTCGCCTGCTTTGTCTGTACGATGTGGAGATGAGCCTGGTCTCACCCGATATCCTACGCCTGCCCGAGGAAGTGAAGAGCGAAGTGCTGAGCGCGGGCAAGGCCTTTCGAGAGACCCACGCCATCGAAGACGTGATCGAGACCGTGGACGTCCTGTACGTCACCCGAGTACAGAAGGAGCGCTTCGCTGATCTGGCACAATACGAGAGCGTGCGTAACCTCTACGAGGTCACCACCGAGTTGATGGCGCGCGCCAAGCGAGACATGGTCGTCATGCACCCCCTTCCGAGAGTAGGCGAGATCCACTACGATGTAGATGCCGACCCGCGCGCCGCCTACTTTCGTCAAATGGAGAACGGGATGTTCATCCGCATGGCTCTCCTCGCGGCCGTACTGGGCAAGGCCTAGATCATGGGATTCCTGCACAAGCTTAGGACCGCCGTTCGGAGAAACGACAGCCTGTTGTGTGTGGGTCTCGACCCTCACACCGGACTGATCCCGTCTGCATACAGCAGCGTGCTGGACTTCAACTCTGCCATCATCGAGGCCACCTCGGACCTCGTGTGCGCATACAAGCCCAACTACGCGTTCTATGAGGCACTCGGTCTGGAGGGACTCAGGTGCCTTCAGGAGACCATTGACCTCGTTCCGCCCGACATCCCCGTGATCCTGGACGCCAAGCGCGGCGACATCGGGTCGACCGCAGCCGCATACGCGCGAGCGGCGTTCGAGGTGTGGAAAGCCGATGCGGTAACACTGAGTCCCTACCTGGGAGGAGACAGTATCGGTCCGTTCGCTGAGTATCGAGACCGTGCCGTCTTCGTGCTGTGCCACACCTCCAACCCCAGCGCCTCGGAGGTTCAGACCTGGACCCAGCGCGACGTTCCGCTATACGAGCACATCATCGACCTGGCCGCTCAATGGGTCGAACCCGACCAGCTTGGCCTCGTGGTTGGCGCCACCTATCCCTCCGTTCTTCGTAGGGTCCGATCGAGAGCGCCCCACTCGTGGCTGCTGGTCCCGGGCATAGGCGCCCAGGGAGGCGATCTTGAAGCAACGGTCAAGGCCGGGCTCCGGTCCGATGGCCTGGGTTTGATCATCAACTCGTCGCGAGGGATACTCTACAGCCGAAGCCCGCGTGAGACTGCTGCCAACCTACGCGAGCAGATCAACAAGGTGCGAGACCTGCATTCCTTGGGCTCCACGGAGGACCACAGCCTCGCTCACGATCTCGCGGTGGCTCTCTTCGACATCGGGTGCGTACGCTTCGGAGACTTCGTGTTGCATTCCGGCAAACACTCGCCCGTGTACATCGACCTGCGTCTTCTGGCCAGCTACCCGCAGGTATTGGATCAGGCGGTCAGAGCCTATGCCGAGAAGCTCAGGAGCCTGCGATTCCAGCGAGTCGCCGCGATTCCGTACGCAGGCCTGCCAATAGGGACGGCAGTGTCTCTCGCCTTGCGAATGCCCCTAATCTATCCGCGCAAAGAGGTCAAGAGCCACGGCACCGGGAGGCACATCGAGGGAACGTACAAGACAGGCGACCAGGTCGTGCTGCTCGACGATCTCATCACCGATGGGGGCAGCAAGCTGGAGATGATCGAGACTCTGAGAGGAGCCGGGCTGACCGTCACCGATCTGGCGGTCCTGATAGATCGGGAAGGCGGAGGAGTTGAGCAGCTTCGGGCAATCGGATGTGATGTTCACGCAGCCTTCACCATACGCGAGATGATGCGCTTCCTGGCTGCCTCAGAGCGCATCGATCATACACAAGTGCTCGAAGTCGAGGCGTACCTCAATGCAACCGACTAGCCCTGACCCTGAACCTGATCTGTCGTGCTCGTTGTGCGGAATCCAGCTGAAGACACCCGTGGTTCTGGCGTCCGGCATCTGGGGGACGGACGCACATCTCCTGGTCCGAGCAGCGCGAAACGGTGCGGCCGCGGTGACCACCAAGTCCTGCGGCCTGCGAGAACGGACCGGGCACGCCAACCCGACGGTCTTGGACTGGGGCGGGGGCATCATCAACGCAGTCGGTCTTGCCAATCCTGGGGTCGATCAAGAGATAACGATCCTCAAGGAAGCCAGGAAGCTTCTTCGACCCATGGGCACCAGCCTTATCGCCAGCTTCTTCGGATCAACGGCCGACGAGTTCGCGAAGGTGGCAACCAGGATCCAGGAAGGCGAACCTCACCTCATCGAGGCGAACATCTCCTGCCCCAACGTGGAGGCCGACTTGGGCCTCCCCTTCGCACTGGACCCCTCCTCGGCGGCGGTCGTGACGGAAGCGGTGCGTCGGGTGAGTCGAGTTCCACTCATCGTCAAGCTCTCGCCGAACACTCCTCGACTGGCGCAGGTTGCCCGAGCCGTGCAAGAGGCCGGGGCAGATGCCATCGCTGCGATCAACACGGTTGGCCCAGGCATGGTTATCGACGTCCGAGCGGCCCGACCCGTGCTCTCCAACCTCGTAGGCGGAATCTCCGGACCGGCGATTCTCCCCATTGCCGTGCGCTGCGTCTATGAGATATGTAAAGTCGTCACCATACCCGTGATTGGGATCGGCGGTGTCCTGACCGGTGAGGACGCCGCTCAGATGATCATGGCCGGGGCCACTGCCGTCGGCATCGGATCGGGTGTCCACTATCGGGGCGAGAAGGCTTTCGCCATCGTCGCAGACGAGCTGAGGTGTTTCATGCGAGAGCAGCGATACTCTTCGCTTCGTGACTTCCGAGGTGCGGCGCATGAGGGGTGACCTGCATCGCTGCTACACGATAGCCAAAGTCTCACCGGAGGGCCAAGCCGGTGCCACCCTGACGCTGGACCACTCCCTGCCGGCTCAGGCGGGTCAATTCGTGATGGTCTGGCTACCCGGGCTGAACGAGAAACCCTTCAGCATCGTGGACGATGACCCTCTCACCCTGAGCATTTCAGCCCTGGGGCCGTTCAGCACAGTGATGGTGAATAGGACCGTCGGAGACAAGGTGTGGGTGCGAGGACCCTACGGTCACGGTTTCCAACTGATGGGTCGTCGTCCTCTTCTGATCGGCGGCGGATGTGGGGTTGCCCCGCTTGCCCTTCTATCGCGGCAGCTTGCCGAATCGGTCGAGGATCTCAGCGTCATCGTAGGAGCGAGCACAGCCTCCAGGTTGATGTTGGTAGAGCGCTTTCGAGCCCTCGGGTGCAGGGTACGCCTGGCTACCGATGACGGGTCTGCGGGGCACAGGGGCACAGTAGTCGAGGCGGCTTTGCCGGTGATCGATTCAGGCACGGTCGACGCCGTCTATGCGTGCGGTCCCGAGGGAATGCTCATCACTCTGGCGCAGTTCTGCACTCTCACCGGAGTCAGGTGTCAACTGAGCTTGGAGCGCTACATGAGGTGCGGCGTGGGACTGTGCGGCAGTTGTCATTGCGGAGGCTTGCTGGTCTGCCACGACGGGCCGGTTCTTGATGCGGAGTCGTTTCTGAGTGCTCTCACATGATTCCGTGCGAACAGACGCGGACTTGTCGAGAACACTCTTATGTGGTAGAATACCGAAACTCGCGGTGAGCGTAGCCGAGTGGTTAAGGCACCTGGTTGTGGCCCAGGAGATCGTGGGTTCGAATCCCATCGCTCACCCTTTTTTGCTGCCAGGCACACGTTTTGTGTCGGTGCCTACTGAAGTCGTCGAATGACCACCATCACCTTGCCTCTGACTTCCACGTTGTCGGCTGCGACGTAGATCGGTTCCATGGTCGGGTTTGCAGGTTGAAGCCGAACGTGCTCCCTATCGTCCTCTCGATAGAAGCGCTTCAGAGTGGTCTCCTGTTTGTCTTTGATCCAAGCTGCCACCATATCGCCGTTCTCTGCTCTCTCCTGATGACGAAGCACCACGATATCTCCATCGTTCACCAGCGCATCGATCATCGAGTTCCCTTTCACCCGGAGAGCATAAATCCCCTCACCACGTGGAACGATGTCCTGGGCCAGAGAGACGGTCTCCTGATCGGAGGCAGAGAACGTCGAGAAGCTATCGTCAGGTATGAACAGTGGCTCTCCTGCCGCGATCGTGCCCAGGACAGGAATGTCCAGGAACTGGGCACGGCCACGACCGGCCGGCTGGGCAGCACCAACCAGGCGCAATCCCCTGGCCACCTCCCTACCTCTTTCCAGTAGCCCCTTCTGCTTCAGGACGTTCAGGTTGTAGTTCACCACCGAGGTCGATGAAATCCCAACGGACTTTCCGATCTCCCTGATCGTGGGCGGATAGCCGTTGTCCTCCACGAAAGCACGGATGAAATCGAGTATCCTCTCCTGACGGGAAGACAGTTTCACCACTGACTCTCCTTTCGCACGCTACAGGTCGTACCTCCATTATACATGAACATCTGTTCTATGTCAAGAGCAGATCGGCCCACACCGGTTGCACTCAAGAAACAGACTCTTCGCGACAGACCCAGCCGGGCGCAAGAGAGAAGAAACCGTACGGACTGCCCGTGCATACGATTCGCTGACCGGCGAACCGCGGACTGACGATGGCCGGTGCTGCTTCGTGATGTTGCCGAGCGCCCACAACGCGCCATTCACCTCCTCCCCGCGATCTCACCCATCTCTGGGGTGACCGGTGGGGCAACACGACGATCGGTGAGCCGCGCTTGACAGTGGGACCGTTTCTCGTACAATCCCAACTGACAACAGAATCGACCGGCGACACTCGTTGCAAGGGAGCAACCGGTTCGTTGACAGTTCCTTGAAGGAGCCCCTGCCCTGCAGCAACCGTGAGGCAAGGGCTCGTTTCTTCTTGGGACGGGTCTTGTCGCTCGTCAGGGAGGACCCGGTTCGTGCCAAGACCATGCGGATCGCTTCGAGCCAAACCGAAACGCTTGGCACTTCGGCAATCCACAGGAGGTGCAGAGAAGCCATGGCACTGATGCTCTTGGCCCCGATAGTGGGGTTCATCACCATGCTCTGCGTGGCCCTGTACTACAGTTGGGTCACCAGACAGGACGCCGGCACCCCGACCATGAGACAGATCGCCTCACACATCCAGGCTGGGGCACGCACCTTCCTGAAGCGCGAGTTTCGAGCGATTGCCTGCTTCATCACGGGGGGGGCAGGGGTGCTCCTGCTGGCGATGTGGCCTCTCTGGCAGATCGCATTCGGCTTCGTCACCGGCGCCGTCTTCTCCATGGTCGCGATCCTGATCGGCATGAATGCTGCCGTGAGGACCAGCGTGAGGACCAGCAGCGCCGCCCGTACGGACCCAGGCAAGGCGCTCACCATCGCCTTCCGAGGTGGCGCCACTATGGGGTTGTCCATCGTTGCCCTCAACCTGCTCGGGATCTCGGGACTGGCGTACCTCTTCGGGGTTAGTCCCGACCATCCCGAAGCCGTGAGCCTCCTGGTTGGATTCGGGTTCGGCGCCAGTCTCGCGGCGATCTTCGCGCAACTGGGAGGAGGCATCTTCACGAAGGCAGCCGACGTGGGGGCAGATCTGGTCGGCAAGGTTGAAATCGGCATCCCCGAGGATGATCCCAGGAATGCCGCCGTCATCGCCGATCTCGTCGGCGACAACGTCGGCGACTGCGCTGGCCGTGGCGCGGATCTGTTCGAGTCAGGCTCCGACAACCTCGTCGCCGCGATGATAGTGGGACTGGCCTTCATCCCTCGGTATGGTTGGGCCGCAATTCTATTCCCCCTGTTGTCGCGCACGATTGGGGCAGTAGGCGCCATACTCGGATCCCTCGCTGTGCGCGGCGCAGGCAAGAAGAACCCCGCTACAGCCCTGAACACCGGCCTCCTGGTCACTGCTGGCTTCTCGCTAGTCACGTTCTATCTGCTTGGAACGCTTCTGATGAAAGACGTGGCGGTCTTCTACTGCGCGTCACTTGGGCTTCTGGCAGCGCTCGCAGTCTCCGGCGTCATCCAGTACTACACGGGAATGGGCAGGAAACCCGTCGCAAAGATCGCGGAGTCCTCTCTCTTCGGATCACCCCTGAACATCATCACCGGCATCTCCTTCGGGATGGAAAGCACCGCGCTCCCGATCGTGATCATATCGCTGGTTATGCTTGCGGCCTATCGCATCAGCGGGGGGGGTCTGGACGGCATATACGGCATCACGGCCGCCGCGTTGGGCATCACCGAGCTCAAGGGCATCATCATGGCTGCAGACACCTTCGGCCCCATCGTCGACAACGCCAGCGGAATCGCCGAGATGGCCGGGCTTGGCCCCGACGTCCGTCGGTCCGCGGACGTTCTGGATGCAGCGGGCAACATGGCCAAGGCCATCACCAAAGGCTACGGCATGGCTTGTGCCTTGATGACCAGCGCTGTCGTGCTGTTCGCCTATCTGACCGAACTGGCCCGTCACGCGGGCATCGAGTTCACCAGCTTCCCCGATATCGTCGTCAACATGGTTCACCCCGTCAACATCGCGGCCCTGTTCATCGGAGCCACCATCCCATTCCTCTTCTCGGCCCAGGCCATAAGGGCAGTTGGCCTGACGGCGCACCAGACGGTGGACGAAGTGCGACGCCAGTTCCGTGAGATCCCAGGACTCCTCGAGGGTCGAGCCCTGCCGGACTACTCTCGCTGCGTCGACATCAGCACTCGTAACGCCCTGCACCACATGGTTGGCCCCACGGTCACCGCCATCGTAGCACCCATTGCCGTCGGCTTTCTCCTCGGCCCATGGGCTCTGGCGGCCTACCTGGTGGGAGTGAAGATCGTCGGAGCCGCCCTGGCAACTTTCATGTTCAATGCCGGCGGAGCCTGGGACAACGCCAAGAAATCCATTGAGACTGGCAAATACGGGGGCAAGGGATCCGAGCCCTACAAGGCATCGGTTGTCGGGGACACGGTCGGCGATCCTCTCAAGGACACCGCCGGGCCCTCGCTCCACATCCTGATCAAACTGGAGAACATCTTGGCCATCACCTTGCTCCCGCTGTTCCTGAAGTACGGGATGGTGTGGAAGTAGCTCCCGCTCAGGCGCAGTAGCTTGCCCTGACGTCAACTCCCCCGAGTCCCCAGTGCGAGGCCTGGAGCCGAGTTGCCCAGGTACACCGACCTCAGTATAATGTGTGCACCCTGCCTGCTGCGACGAAGGAGGGAGCATGCAAGCGCTTATCGGCATCTCCTGTGCAAGCGAGGACCCCACAAGAGAGCTCGATGCTCGATTGAGTGTGAGGTCTGCTTATGTCAATGCGCTGACACTGGCCGGAGCTACTCCGGTTCTGATCCCTCTGTGCGATGACGTGGGCTCCCTCGCAGCCATCTGGCCCCTTCTGAATGGACTGCTGCTGCCCGGAGGGGGCGACATCCATCCGGCGGCCTACAGAGAGACTCCTGCGACCCAGCTTGTGGCCGTGGATCAGCTTAGAGATCGGACTGAGATCTGGCTGGCCGAGCGAGCTGTGGCCGACGATCTGCCTTTGCTGGCAATCTGTCGAGGCTTGCAGGTGCTGAATGTAGCGTGCGGCGGAAGCCTGCATCAGGACATCAGAAGCAGCATGCCGAATGCGATGCAGCATCGCTGTGGTCCACCGGAGCACCGGCGTGATCACATGGCCCACACCGTGCGCATCCAGAGGAAGAGTCTCCTGGCCAGAGTCACGGGAGGTGCAGAACTCACAGACTCGGTTCCGCCCCTGCTCGTCAACAGTCGTCACCATCAGGCCATCAAGGTGCTAGGAGACGGACTCAGCTCGGTGGCAGTGGCACCGGATGGCGTCGTTGAGGCAGTGGAGATGCGCGCCAGTCGGTTCATTCTCGGGGTCCAGTGGCATCCAGAAGACCTGACCCGATGCGACGAGGCCGCCCGGAGGATGTTCCGGGCCCTGGTCCAGGCAGCGAGGACAGATGGTGGCCACTGACAAGCGCGCAAGTGGGAGCAAGGACGAGCGAATGAAGGCGCGACCGATCGGACTGTTCGATTCTGGCGTAGGAGGTCTGTCCGTACTCAGAGAGATCATCCACCTACTACCCTACGAGGACACGGCCTACTTCGCCGACAGCGCCCACTGCCCGTACGGTGGGCGGTCCCGCGAGGAGGTCGATGGCTTCAGCCAGGCGATCACCAGATTCCTGATCGGCGTAGGAGCCAAGATCATTGTCGTGGCCTGTAACACAGCATCGGCGGCAGCCCTGAGATCCCTGCGTAGCGTCTTTCCCGACATGCCCTTCATCGGAATGGTGCCCGCGGTGAAGCCGGCCGTGGCCCTGACTCACAGCAAGAAGGTAGGTGTGTTGGCGACGCCCGCGACCTTGGGCGGGGATCTGTTTGCAGATGTGGTCTCCAGGTTTGCTTCGGACGTCGAGGTTATCACGCAGATCTGTCCCGGCCTGGTAGCCCAAATCGAGGCCGGCGACCTGGAAGGCAATCAGACGATGGCTCTGCTCGAAGGATACCTGGCCCCCCTTCGCAGGGTGGGCGTGGACACGCTTGTACTGGGCTGCACGCACTATCCCTTCCTCACACCCCTCATCCGCAGGATCGTGGGAGACAGCGTCACCATTGTGGATCCGAGCCCCGCTATCGCGCGCCAGACGAAGCGAGTCTTGGCTCAACGGAGCATGCTCAAGACCGATGGGCTCCCGGGGAGCCGAGGATACTACACCAGTGGCGAGGTTAGCTCCTTGACGCAAGCGGTCGAACATCTCGTCGGTGACGCTGACCAGATCACGCGGGTACGCTGGTCGAATCACGGAGAGACTATCGTACCCCAGTGAGCCTCCCAGAGACAGCGGATGGACTCGCAGACCACCCATCGAGGATGCGGCAAGATGGCGTCACTTGAGGATGTAGCGGGTGCCGCGCTTGGCTCCCACGCGTAGAAGTATGCCCTCGCTCACCATCTCGGCCAAGTCGAGCCGCAGTGTCTCCGAACTCACTTCGGGGCACAGATCTCTGAACTCCCTGTTGGTGATGCTCCCCCGCTCTTGAGTGTAGCTCAGAGCTTGAAGCTGCCTCTCATTGAGAATGCCCGCCCATCGTGCAGTCAGTCTGTCGCGCACATTGGAGAGAGACACCGAGAACAGAAAGGGGCGGCTCTCGAACTCTGGAGCCGGATGCCCCGCCCGGAGCATGTCCTCGATCATGCGATCGACCCCCAGCCCCAGCTCCTCAATGTAGCCCCAGTAGTACAAGCCTCGCACGATCCGCGGATTACGGGAGAAGTGCTCCTCCACGATGTTGTCCAAGGTGATGTGACCTGGCAAGCCCCCCGGGCTGATCACCTCTAGCCGCTCGTCGTACATGCGAACCTCGATGCGACGACCGGTGAGACTGTAGTCTCGGTGACAGATAGCGTTGACCAGAGCTTCCCTCACGGCAAAAGGCGGGTACTCGGGCGTCTCCTCCCGGGAAAGACCAGGGATCACCGCCTCGTGGCTCATCTCTTCCCAGATGATGTCCCACGACGTTTCGATGATGCGAGCCAGAGGACCGAAGATCTCCTCCCGCCTCTGGTACCCGGGCAACCCTTCCCGCCGACGCGATTCGGTCCCGGCGAAGCGCACAAACACCAGGCCGGCCTGTGGCAGGAAGCTCTCCGGGGACTTGCCGAACAGGAGCAGGCCCGCTACAGTGACCGCACCTGACTCATCCAACGCACCGGCATCCCGCAGGAGCTCTTCCGTGCTCCACTGCGCCGCCCGGGCCCTCCGCTGCGCCCGCATGCGGGTGTACTCCGCCACAATCTCGTCGTCGAAGTCCTCAATGCCGGCGGCCTCGATACTCTTCTCCTCGAAGCTACTGGTTCCCTTCGAGACCGACAACCGTTGTATCTCCTCGCCACCAAGCGGACGGTTCACGCTTCCGGATCTGAAGAGCACACGGCCATCGGTTATGCTGTGGAGTCGCGGGGCTCGGGGTACCGTCAACCCGATCACGCTACCGCCGGCCGCTTCCAGCCGCTGCCAGTTGGTGACGACGGCGGGGCGGCAAAGCGACTGTGCTCTCAGCAATACGGCCTCGAGATTGTCCACCGCTTCGGGCGAGACACGCCCGTCCGCGCCCAAGCCGACCAGGATTGTGCCTCCGTCGGCATTGGCGAACGCGACCATGATCTCCGCGAGACAATCGGCGTCCAGCACGGGCATGAATTCCAACAACTGCCCCTTTCCAGTCTGGAGCAGTGCACGGAGGTCTCCCCTCTTGTTGTCCATCTGGACCCCTTCTCATCATCGAATCGGCTTGCAGACACGCCACTCGACTGGCCCGGCTTGCTTCATAAGCGATCCCGAGACCCTTCGCATAGGCCCGGGAGTCCCATCACTTCTTCTTGGTCCGAGAGCCAGCGGTGAGAGGCTTCTTCTTCCCGCCCTTGACCGAGCCAGAAGCCTTACCCTTCTTCCGAGGCTTTCTCTTCGGAAGGGTGCCAGGCCTGCTCACGCCGGGCTCCTTGGCCGGTCTCGCCTTCGATCCTGGGCCAGCGCCCTTACCGGCACCCTGCCCTAGCGACGCGCCCGTTTCCAGCTCCATCGTCTTCTGCTCCGGCCGGGCCGCGGACTTCGCCGAAGAGCGCTTCTTGGGGGGCGACGCCGCGCTGGTCTTGCCAGCCTTGGCAGAGGAGGCGCGTTTGCTGCCCTTACGTTTCACGGTGGACTTACGACCCGACGGCGTCTTGGCTTTACTCGATCTCTTGCCTGAACCGGAGGGGCGAGAAGACCGCTTTCCCGCTGCCACCAATCGAGTCACCGACACCAAATGGTCCGCCTCTTTGAGATCCATGACCTTGGAACTCGCGATGTCGCGGATGTTCCAGACACCTCTTTTCATCTGGCGCACGTCGGAAACGCCAACGCGCAAGACCATTCCCGTCTCGGAGATGAGTATCAGATCATCCTTGGGACCTACCACTCGCGCGGTCGCAACCGGACCCACCTTCCCCAGCCGCTTGGCATCCAGGGTGAGCACCCCGCTTCCGCCCCGTTTCTGGATCGGGTACTCGATCAGAAGCGAGCGCTTGGCATAGCCTCTCTCAGTGGCAACAAGAAGCTCTCCATCGGGATCGACGACATCCATCGCGGCTACCCAGTTGTCGGCCCCGAGTTTGATGACGCTGACTCCTGCGGCACTGCGCCCCATGGCCCTCATGTCACTCTCGAGGAATCGAATCGCCCTGCCCTGCCTTGTGACGATGATGACGCACTGATCGCCTCGGGTGAGCTTGACCCAGCCCAGCTCATCACCCTCGTACAGCTTTATCGCCGCCAGACCGCTGGGTCGAACGGACTCGAACTCCTTGATCCGCACTCGCTTGCCCAGCCCCCGAGTAGTCACCATGGTGAAGTACTCATCGGCGCCAAATGAAGGAACCGCTATGGCCGCGGTGACCCTCTCCTCCGCTTCCACCGGGATCAGATTGCCGATCGGGACTCCTCCTGCCTGACGTTCAACGTCAGGTATCTCGTGAGCTGCAATCTTGTACACCTTGCCTCGATTGGTGAAGCAGAGAATCGAATCCCTCGTGCTGGCACTGAACATGAACGAGACGGTGTCCCGTCGCCCGGAAATGACGCCGGCAACACCCCTGCCTCCACGACGCCTGGCTCTGTACGCGCTGGAGAGCTGACGTTTGATGTAGCCCTTCTGAGTCATCACAACGAATACTGTATCGTCGGCGATCAGATCGTCAGCAGAGAACTCGTGAGCCTCTGCATCCGTGATCCTTGTGCGACGCGCGTCGCCGTACCGCTTCTTGATGTCCTGCATCTCCTCCTTGATCAGTGCAAGGACCTTCTTGGGACTACTCAGCAGGCTCTTGAGTTCCTTGATACGTTTCAGAAGCGCGGCGTACTCGTCTTCGATCTTCTTGCGTTCCAGGGCAGCCAGCCTACGCAGCTGCATGTCCAGAATCGCTCGGGCCTGAATCTCGGTCAGCTTGAACTTACGCCTGAGATTGGCCAGAGCAGTATCCGCGGTTCGCGAGCGGCGAATGGTGGAGATCACCTCATCCAGGTTGTCCAGAGCGATTCTCAGACCCTCCAGTACATGAGCTCTGTGCTGAGCTTTCTCCAGCTCGAACCGCGTCCTGCGAACGACGACCTCGCGGCGATGCTCAATGAAGAGAGCAAGCATGCGCTTCAGGGACAAGACTCTCGGCTCTCCTCCGACAAGCGCCAGCATGTTCATGCCAAAGGTCGTCTGCAGAGACGTATACTTGAGCAACTGATCCAGGGTCGTATCGGGCTCGGCCCCACGCTTCAGTTCGATCACGATGCGCATGCCCGTGCGATCCGACTCGTCGCGCAGATCAGAGACCGCCTCGATCCTCTTGTCTCTCACCAGTCCCGCTATCTTCTCGATCAACCCGGCCTTGGCAACCTGATAGGGAAGCTCAGTCACGATGATGGCCGAACGACCGCCCTTCAGATCCTCAATGTGGGCCTTGGCCCTAACCACCACCTTGCCCTTGCCCGTAGCATACGCCGACCGTATGCCCTCACTACCCAGAATACTCCCCCCGGTGGGGAAGTCAGGACCCTGGATGAATTCCATCAGGTCTTCGACTGTCACATCATCGATCTTCCGATACCTGTCGATCAGGAAGCAAACCGCATCGCAGACTTCCGCGAGATTGTGAGGGGGTATGTTGGTGGCCATGCCCACGGCTATGCCCGAGGCCCCATTCAGCAACAGAGTGGGCAGCCGAGAGGGAAGGACCGACGGCTCCTGGAGGCTACCATCGAAGTTCCCAGCGAAGTCGACCGTCTCCTTGTCGATGTCCCCCAGAAGCTCCTGCGAAATGGAGTCGAGACGGGCCTCCGTGTAGCGCATTGCAGCAGCGTTGTCCCCGTCGACTGACCCGAAGTTGCCCTGCCCATCCACCAGGGGATAGCGCATCGCGAAACCCTGGGCCATGCGAACCATCGCGTCGTAGACGGCAGCATCGCTATGAGGATGGTACTTGCCAAGGACCTCTCCCACTATGCGGGCACTCTTCTTATATGGTCTGTCATGGAACAGCCCCATGTCGTTCATGGCATACAGGATCCGCCTCTGAACAGGTTTGAGGCCATCCCGAACGTCCGGCAATGCACGGGCAGTGATGACGCTCATCGCATAGTCGAGGTATGCGCCCCGCATCTGCTCCACGATGTCTACCCGTCTAACGGTACCGATCTCCATCAAGTCCTCCTGACAAGATGATCACATCCTGCAATCATGCCTGTTACCCACCGGCCGGGCTGCTAGATCCGGGTCCCCTTATCCAGCCACGGAACGTAGGCCACCCATCGATCCCACAGATACGCTCGTTGCCTGATGAACGCCCTGGCCTGTGCTTGCACCAGGGCCTCCCTCTCCTGAGCCGTCATCCCTTCGGTCTCGTACAGATGGCTCACGGTGCGTACGTAGAACAATGGTAGCAGAGCCTGCGCTACCTTGTCGGGGTCCCCCTCGCCCTTGTTGTACACAACCGTGAAGTCATAGACCACCCTTGCCCACAAGTCGTGGGGGAAGAACCCGCCTTCCTCTGTACGACTCAGCATCCTCCTGGCGGCATCGAAGTCCGCATCGGCCAGGCTGTTCTTCCAGATTGGACGGTATCGCTGGTAGCCACTCAGAGCTGCTTGCCACAACGCCTCTATCGGCGGAGGCACATCATCCAAGTCAGCATCAACAGCAGCGGAAGACGTAGGTACCACCCTGTCCCAATTGGTCACTCTGGTCCACACGTTGCGGTAGATGCTCACCAGCCGGAACAACGTGCCCGTCATCTGCAGGAAGCGTGGATCCATCGGCAGGGCAGGATCCTTAAGCCCATTCACCTTGACACCCAGGGCCGTCTGGCATATCCGGTGCGCTTCATTCACCGCCAGCGTCGTGAGCCAGACATCAATGCCGAAGCGAGCCACGTCGGTTTCCCACACATCCCGACCGGCGAAGTCCCCGGCCAGCTCACCCGAGATCGCGAAGTCGCCGCCCGTGGGTTGTCGCACGGCCAATCCGTATAGCGCCCAGGTCATGGGATAGGCCAGCAGATCGTTGGGAGCCGCCACCCGCCGATGACGGCGGTACAGAGGTAGCACCACATCATACTGGCCATCCAGAATGGGCTGAGCTAGCGTCTTGACCCAGTCCGAGGTGATACTCTCGGTCTTCGCTTCCACCACCACGCAGACTTGTGCCCGCAGACGAGCAGCAACCTCGAGAATGGAGCGAACGGCACTGCCCTTCCCCAACAGACCATTGTACGACATCGACAGTACCCGGGCGCGCGGGCCAACCGAAGTGGCCTCCACGATCCCCATCGAGTCGTCCGACGAACCTCCATCCGCGTTGACCAGGACCGCCCTGAGTTCGGGATAATCGAGCGATAGACCCTGCGAGCACGCTCGCGCTACACGGCCGATGGTGCGGGCGCTCCTGTAGCTAGGGATCCCTACCACGATATCGGCCTCCCCAATATCGTTCAGTCGATCCAGAGTACGGTCGCTCAATGCTGTCTCGAACACCAGCCTGTCCTTCACGGCCATTGGCACCTCCATGCACCAATTTGTGAACGGCAGTTCATCGAATAGATGGCTTCGCACCATCGTGGATCGAGAGTGGCATTCTGTGTGACACTCTCTACTGGTCGATCATCGCATCGCTCGAGCAACTACCAGAGCTGCCTCCTCCGGGGTCGCGCTGCCCCGCAAGACATCTCGCGCTGCCGCCCCAAGCCCGTCGGATAGGGCATCGGCTTCCGAGGCTAGAGGGTAGCAACGAGCATTATCCAGTTGCTGCCGCAGGAAAGCCTCATAGGCTGCGTCCTCGACGGCTACCGAAAGAGCAGATCGCCGAGTGGGCAGGTGTCCCGAGATGGAGCTCCACTGCCCCAATGTCTCGGTGCTCATCAGCCAAGCAATCAGCGCGATGGCACTCTGACGTCTGTGTGGCTCATCTGTGGTAACGCACCACGCCCAGCTACGGGCCAGCGTTGCGGGCCGACCTTGAGCCGTCGGTATGGAGGCGTATCTCAGCGATGGATGGTCTTTGCGCTGTTGAGTATACTGTCGTGAGTCGACGTGTACCAGATTCGCCTCTCCCCCCTTGAGCATCGCCCAGGTCTCCTCGAGAGAGCTAGCTCCCAACACGGCCGCCGGGATCGATCCCCGCCTCATCCCTTCCCAGTAGAACCCCAGCGCCTGAGATAGGTCTCGCTGGCGCAACAGCGTACTACCCTCAGGCTTCCAGGCACTGTCGCCGAGTGCCATGCACTGCAACAGCAGAGCATCCCCGGCTGCGCAGCCCCCTGGCCCTGCCGGAAACGCATACCTGATCCCGTCGGTCATTATGCCGGCCCAACTGATCGGTGCTTCCCGCAGATCGTCCGTATCGTAGGCAGCAAAGCAGATATCCGCCGCGAAGGGGATGGCACACAGCTCTCCGTCGTGCCGCCCAGCCTCCACAGCGAAGGCATACATGTCACCGAGGATCTCCTGAGAGAACTCGCCTGAGAGAGGCTGCAGCAACCCTTTCACCGCGGCCGACGCAATCTCGCTCGCATCCACGATCACCAGGTCAGGGAGACGTCCCGGATTCACCAGCCCCGTAGTAGCCAGGAGATTCGAGATCCCCCCGATCCCATAGGGCTTCTTCGGACGGCAAGTCACGGGAGCGCCATTGGGTAGCTCAGCGAACGCAGTCAAGGCCTGCGCCCAAACCTCGCCGCCCGGTCCCTCGGGCGAGTACTCCTCCGGCACCCAGACGGTCAGACTGATCGGAGACTGCGGGCCCACGAGCGTGTGCGTAGGCTCTGGCGACGCGGCTTGCTCCGGATCGGCAGCGGGCGACTGGGTCGGTGCGTCAGTGATGGGCGTTGAAGTGACCTCACCCACGTCGGCACACCCCCACAGGAGCGTCATCAGGGCAACCAGAAGGCACAGACCGACGGCCGGCAGCACACCCCGCGGGCCTGCGCACGCGGAGATGGCGTCATCGCTGCGCCCAACAGATTCACCTTTCACATCGCCCCCCCTCTCTATCTCCACCACTCACATATTATAGCACAAATTCCGGGCAGTTGGTTCGCTTCGGACCCACGAGCTACCACTCTTCTTGCCTTTTTCGCAGTTCTTTGCTACAATCCCGAAGGTTTTCCGTGTGACTGCAGGCTGACCAAGAAGGAGGGCATCAGGCATGGACCTCGCCAAGTTGGTTCGCGATGTGCCGGACTTTCCAGTCAAAGGCATCCTGTTCAAGGACATCACCACTCTGATAAAGGACCCCGTGGCCTTCGCCGAAGCCGTAGATGCGATGATGGCCCCGTACGCCGACAAGGACATCGACCTCGTGGTCGCCATCGAGTCCAGGGGGTTCATCTTCGGCGCTCCCATCGCCTATCGCCTCGGCACAGGTTTTGCGCCGGTGCGCAAGGAGGGGAAGCTGCCCGCCTCCTCGATCAAGGCAGAGTATGATCTGGAGTACGGATCCAACGTGCTGGAGATCCACAAGGACGCGATCCAAGCTGGACAGCGTGTACTGATCGTGGACGACCTTCTGGCGACGGGGGGCACCGCGAAAGCCACGGTAGACCTGGTCGAGAAGCTTGGCGGAGAGGTTGTCGGGGTGGCTTTTCTGGTAGACCTCGCATTCCTCCATGGGATTGACAAGCTGCAAGGCTACAAGGTCAGTTCGGTGATCAGTTATGACGAGTAGGCGCCGGGGGTTCCTGTCGACACGGCCGAGAGCGGCATCTCTGCCGTGGACTGATATCCGGCATTGGCGCAAGAAGGAATAGGTTCTACCATCTCTGTCTCGGGATACCGGAGAGGTATGAAATGACCAGGAAGAAGAGAAGCAGAGACAAGAGCAGCAGAAGAGAGCGTCTTGAGCTCGAGGCTCAGCGCACGTTGAGTGAGATCGCACGGCTCAGGTCGTTTCTGGAATCAGAGCTGGAGCCCTCCAGGGTAGGGGAGGACGGTGACGCCGCTGATGTCGCATCGGACATCTCCGAGCGCGAGAAGGCATTGGCGTTGATCCGTACGCTCGAGCAGAAAGTCGCGTCTGTCGAGCGCGCCATCGAGCATGCAGACCGGGGAACCTACGGTATCTGCGAACGATGCGGCCAGAAGATCGAGCTTGCTCGTCTCGAGGTTGTCCCCGAGGCAACCATGTGCGTCAAATGCAAGAACCTGGTGGAGCAGACCGGCAGGTCTCGAAGGTGGTCAGCGTCTTCCTTGCCTTCGGGCCCCTTTCCGGTAGAAAACGATTGACCTGGCTTCACCGTCATCAAGCACAGCGATCCGCATATCGGAGTCGCCGCTCCTCGGAGCTGCTCGCTCGCGCCTGGCCGACAGGCGGGAGCCGTGCTGCGTATGAGGGGCATGACCGCAGGCCTCTCGTCTTTGACATGGAAGCTGGTTTGGGATAGAATACGGGAGCTGGGCCTCAACGTTGGCAAGAGAGATCATAGTCGCGCAGCGAAAGACAAGGATGCGATGCAGCAGCCCACCTGATACGCGATGGGTTAGAGCTCCCTCGGGGCGTTCTAACCTCCTTTTTTGGGAATCCGACGAGGACCGGAAGGCCAAATCACACTGTGGAGGTTTGCAGTTATGAGTGAATGCACGGAGATACGCTGGCACGGACGAGCAGGCCAGGGCGTGGTTACCGCCGGAGAGCTGCTGGCGGAGGCTGCTCTGGGAGAGGGGAAGTACTTTCAGGCGTTCCCCGACTATGGGCCCGAGCGCATGGGTGCACCGATCAAATCGTACACCAGAATCGCTGACGAGCCCATTGAGGTGCACTATCAGATACTGACCCCAGAGGTCGTCATTGTGGTGAACCCCAATCTGCTGGGAGTAGTGAACGTGACGGAAGGCCTGGCAAGTGATGGCCTCCTGATAGTCAACACACCGGATTCTCCCGCTGATGTTCGTGACAAGGTAGGGTTCCGCACCGGTCGAGTGTTCGCCGTCGACGCTACCGCCATCGCTATGGAGGAGCTGAAACGCGACATCCCGAGCACAATGATGCTGGGTGTGATCGCCAAGGCCAGCGGGCTGGTGAAGCTTGACAGTGTCAAGCAGCTCGTGAGAGAGAAGCTGGGCGAGAAGCTCCGCCCCGAGCTCGTGGATGCGAACGTGAGGTCCCTTCAGAGAGCCTATGAGCAGGCTGTCGAAGGCTAGAACGAGATTCCCTGCCCGCCGTGCTGCTTACCGGGGGCAGAATAGAGGACATCGAGACGGAGGAAGATCAATGCCAAACCCGAAGGCCACATGGAAAGAAGTGACTTGGGGCGGCGTAGTATACGAGGCTGGCAATTCGGTCGAGTACCTGACCGGAGGCTGGCGCAGCCAACGCCCCGTACGAGACCCGGACCAGTGCACCCACTGCATGCTATGCTGGGTGAACTGCCCTGATTCGGCCGTGATCGTCAAGGACAGCAAGGTCGTCGGCTTCGACTACGATCACTGCAAAGGCTGTGGCATCTGCGCCAGCGTGTGCCCGGCGAAGATCAAGAAGCCCCATAGCCAGACCGGCGAGATGGGCCGCGTTATCCAAATGGTTCCGGAAACAGAGTTCGATTAGGAGAGAACAAGATGGCGAAATCAACTATCGCGGCTCTGGACGGAGCCCATGCAGTGGCGACTGCCATGCGGCAGATCAATCCGGATCTGGTGGCAGCGTATCCCATTACTCCGCAGACCGCAATCGTACAGACCTTTTCTCAATTCGTTGCCGACGGCGTCGTCGACACGGAATTCGTTCCGGTGGAGAGCGAACACGCAGCGATGAGCTGCTGCGTTGGCGCCTCGGCGGCCGGAGGCCGAGTCATGACCGCGACCGCGGCCAACGGCTTGGCGCTGATGTGGGAGATTGTCTATATCGCCGCATCCATGCGCCTGCCAATCATCATGCCTGTGGTCAACCGAGCCCTGTCGGCTCCGCTCAACATTCACTGCGACCACTCCGACTCCATGGGAGCACGCGACGCGGGCTGGATCCAGCTCTACGGGGAGAGTGCCCAGGAAGCCTACGACAATACCATTCAGGCCGTTCGCATCGCCGAACATCCAGATCTGCTCACTCCAGTGATGACCATGCAGGACGGTTTCATCACCGGACACGGAGTTGAACGCGTCGAGACCCTCAGCGACCAGGCAGTCAAGGACTTCGTGGGCACGTACAAACCGGAGCATTCGCTTCTCGACGTGGACAATCCGGCCACGTACGGTGCCTGGGATATGTACGACTACTACTTCGAGCATAAGCGCCAGCAGACCGACGCACTAAGCAAGGCAATGCCCATCATCCGAGAGATCGGGCAAGAGTACGGCAAGCTGTCAGGCCGCACCTACGGCATCTTGGATACGTACGAGATGGACAACGCCGAAATGGCCGTAGTGGTGCTATCTTCATCAGCAGGCACCGCCCGGACCGCGGTCCGCGCGTTGCGCGCGAAGGGCGTCAAGATCGGGATGGTGAAGCCTCGGGTCTTTCGACCCTTCCCGGCCAAGGAACTTGCGGAGCTGCTCCAGAACGTCAGTGCGGTGGGGGTAATGGATCGCTCCATCTCGTTCGGTGCCATGGACGGTTGCGGCCCCCTGTTCCTCGAACTGTGTGCCGCGCTCTTCTCACATGGGAACAGGAAGACCCGGGTCATCAACTACATCTACGGGCTGGGTGGCCGGGATCTGCTTCCTGCCCACGTCGAGCAGATCGCCAAGAATCTGCAGGACATCGCTGCTACCGGCGATGTCA